>Ga0255347_1002216_pt1 | contig 28389 bp, 27 predicted proteins | sample wastewater_treat_2_FD_192479 | JGI IMG/M metagenome (GOLD analysis project Ga0255347, IMG submission 192479) | Wastewater microbial communities from Lulu Island WWTP, Vancouver, Canada - plant24 | ecosystem: Engineered > WWTP > Wastewater > Unclassified | place: Canada: Vancouver, British...
TGTAGCCGTTGGTGGCCAGCAGTTGCACGGCGATGAGTCCGATCAGGCCGAGTCCGTAGACGACGATGTTTTCGCCCAAGGTTGGCTGAACCAGGCGGATGCCTTGCAGGGCGATGCTGGAAAGGACGGTGAAGGCGGCCTCTTCGTCGCTGACGCCGTCGGGAATTTTCGCGCACAGGTTGGGCGGCACGCAGACCAGTTCCGCATGCGAGCCGTTACTGGCGACGCGGTCGCCGGGCGCGAAGCCGGTCACGCCCGGGCCGACTTCGAGCACGACGCCGGCGTTGCAATAGCCGAGCGGCATAGGTTCATCGAGCCTGGCGAAGACCGTTTCGAGCGTGGGCATGAGACCGTCGGTTTTGATCTTGTCGAGCACCTGGCGCACTTTTTCGGGCTGGGAGCGGGCCTTTCCGATCCAGCCCGAGCGGGCGAATTCGACCAGCGAGCGTTCGGTGCCGGCTGAAATAAGGGAGCGGCTGGTGCGGATCAGCAGCGCGCCGGGGCGTGCCAGTGGGGCAGGCAGGTCAGCGCACTCGATCTGTCCGGTGCGCAGGTGTTGCAGAACTTGTCTCATGCGGGCTCCATTACTTGCTCGCCAATGTGCCACGCGCCGCTGCGGGCGCGACCAACGCGCTCAACTCGCCAAGAGCTTCGGACACGATTGAATCCCAATCGCGCACATGCGTGCGGCGCCGCTCGATGCCGCGCGCGACCAGTCGCGCCTGCAGCTCCGGGCTGCGCTGCAACTGCAGAATCGCGTCGCGGATCGACTCCGGATTGAACGGGTCGAAGTATAACGCGGCGTCGCCGCAAATCACGCGCGCGAAGTCCATGTCGCTGGTAAGGATCGGGCGCTCGTACTGCATGGCTTCCACATACGTCGCACTGAACGACTCCAGGATCGTCGGCAGAATCATTCCGGCGCTGGCGGCGAAGTAGCCGGGCAGTTCCGACTGCGCCACGGGCCCCACGTTCACCAGGTGCTCGCCCAGATCGTAGCGCTCGATGCTTCGCAGGAAGGCCCGCGCCCGGCGGCTTCCGCCGTGTGCAATCGTGAAGATCACGGCCGTCCTTTTGAGCTCCTGCCGCCAGCGGCGGTAAACCTCGACCAGGCTTTCGAGGTTCTTGTGCGTGTAGTAGCTGGTCAGGCAGAAAAGCGTGAATTTGCCCCCGAGCCGGTCAAAGACCGCCGGGCGCCGGTGCACGTCGCCCGCCTTCGTAACCTCGGACACCGCATTGGGCATAACCGCAATCCGCCCCGTGTAACGGAAGTGCCGCGGAAAGCGCTCGGCAGTCACCGCCGTTTGGCAGAAGACCAGTTGCGTGGCGGGCAACGACTGTGCCAGCCGCCGCCTGATAGCCCAGTTCACCAGCCGGTTCCTGAGCGGCTCGCCGCGGCGATTTTTCCAGGGATAGACGAAGTGCGCCTTGTGGAACAGCACGGCTTGGCGGCACGGGGGGCGCCGCAGCCCGAAGTTTCCCAGGCCCCACACCACGTCCGGACGGAACTCGTCGATCCGCCGCGGCAGTTCGCAGCGCTCGAACAGCATCTGGGAAACCGGTCCGAAGCGGCGCGAAATATAGTAGCATTCGGCCTTGGTTGGTTTGGGGAGCGACTCATAACCGCATCCGCGCGGCACGAAGAGCAGGTACTCGTGCTCATCACCTATCCGCGCCAGGGAGGTTAAGACGTTAATTCCCACCGACTGCGCACCGGCGAACCGCAGATTGTGTGCCAGGATTGCAATTCGCAAATAATGCCTCCTTCGCGCGCTACGCAGCCGGGGCTTCCAATGAAGAACGCGGCGTATGGGGCGCGCCTCGCAGGTTGTGAGCGAAGATCGCGACCGGCATTTCGTTTCTCCTATTTATCTAAGCCGGTGCTCCGGCCGAGCAACGGGGCGCCCGCGGGGACGAGCGGGCTGGTGGGGGGAGCGCCCGGCGGGGGCGTTGCGGTGTAGAGCCAGCCCCACAAACGCGGCAGGCGACGATAGCCCGCCAGCGTGCTCGCGGGCACCTTGCCGCGCGACAGCAGGTGCGCAACCACCAGCAACGGCCCATAGCCAAACCACAGATATCGGAAACAGGCGGTCGAGTCTGCGCGCAAGGTGACGGTCAGTACGGCGAGCGTATAGAAGTAGAGCATGGCCCAAGTGATCGACGCGGTGTGGCGCCATCGGGCGTACAGCGTTCCGACGCCCATTCCCAGCATCAAGAATGACAGGCCGGCCAGCCAGGGACCAAAGTTCAGTAACGCTTCAGCGGTAAAGGTGAAGTCATAACCGGTCTTCGTGGCGCCGCGATAGGCGCGGTCCTTGAAAAAATAGGCCGCCTGGTAGTCCACCAGCGAGCCCTGAAACTCACGCGGCACGACCATGTTGACGGCTGCCTGCACGTAGGACCTACCATACAGGAGCGGCTGGTGCCCGCGTTGAAACCAGAGCCGGTACACCCAGCTTTGCACACCCTCCGAATCGGCGGACATGAGTCCTTTAATCAGATGCTCCTCGAATTCTTTGGACGCCATGCCATGCGTGAAACGGCTGAAGCGCTCGCGGAAGGGTAGCTTGAATCCGGCGCGCCAGACGTTGACGGCGACGCTCAGATAACCGACCACGAGCAGTACAAACGCCGTGCGCAGCGTCGTGGCCAAGCGCACGCGGTGCGTGCTAACGTACACGATCAACAGCCCGGCGGCGGTGATCATCAAGGCCTTGCGGCCTCCCGACAGCAGCGCTATCAGAATTTCGAAGCAGAAGGCCCCGATGTAAAACAGGGCCCGCTTGCGGCCCTGCAGTGTGCTGGTGGTATAGCCTGCGATGAGCAGCGCCTGGCGCATGTTCAGCAATTGGGCGAAGTTTGTAGAAGTCGGGGCGTGCGCGGCCTGACCCTCGCCGTAGGCCCGCGCGAAGCCGCCGGCCATGATGAAGGGCATTATCAACATAAAACCCGCTATCGCGCAGTAGCCCCACTCGAAGACGCGCACCAAGGGGATACGTGTGCGCACCGCACTACTCTGGTGCCGCACCCCGGAGTTGCGCACCAGCCAGGCGCCCAGCGCGAAACACCACAGACCGACGGCATTTACGAACAGGACAGCCGTACGGGCCGACTCGGGGGAATTGACGCCCCATTCTATTTCCACAAAAACGTTGAGGAGCGATCCGATCCAGTTATGAAAGAAGGAGAGCACGCAAAACGCGGAGACCGGATTGATCCAGGCGCCGTAGAACTTCCGTGCCTGCAGGGTCAGCACGACGCTCGACACGACCAGTACGAATATCGCAAGCAAGTTCATTGCAGAAATTCCTCAACGCGGCGCGGGCACGGGCGGCGTCCGTGAGATCCTTCGGCTCAAACATGCCGCGAGTAATCGAATGTTGCGCATCTCGAAACCCAATTACAAGTCTACGGTCCAGCCGCGCGCCTGCATTGCCGCGGCGACCGCTTTCAGCACCTCATCCACATGGCCTTCCAGACCCCACGTCGCGACGACCTGCCGGCTGATCGCCCCCATGCGTTCGCGATCTTCAACCGACAGAGAGGACATCCGCCAGAACAGCTCGGCCAGCTGTGCCGGACGCTCCGGGTCGAAGTGCCAGCCGTTCTGGCCCGGGAGCACCAAGTGATCGGTGGCCGGGCAATTCCTGGCGACCAGCAAGGGCAGCCCGGCTGCGGCGGCCTCATTTACGATCAACCCCCACGTCTCCCGGAGGCTGGGAAATACCAGCGCGGAAGCCAATCCGTAATGGTCCGCCGTTACCTCCAACGGCGCGAATGGCCGCCGCACGATCTTGGGGCAGCCAAGGCGCGCAATGGCCGCGTCCACCTCTTGAGCCGCCGGGCCATCGCCCAGCATGACCAGGCCCCACGCCGAGTCCCCCGCACGTTGCAGGTACAGTTCGTACGCTTCGAGAAGTCGAAAATGGTTCTTTATGCGTAACAGACGGGCGGGATAAAAGAAGAACTCTTGTGGGAGCTTGTACTGCACGCGGAGCGAGGTCGCAGCCCGGCGCGCCTGTTCGGCGCGCTGCGCTATGTACTCGTTGTCGACGACGTCGTATTTGAGAAAGATGCGCTCGCGCGGCACGCCCAGACTGGCGAAATAATCACGTGAGGCATCCCCGGAAACCAACGCCCCGTCCACGCCCCGAAGCAGCCAGCGCTTGTACAACTCCAATAATCTCAAGCGCCGCTTGGGCTCGTAATCCGTACGGCGCGTGTCAGCCGTGGAATCCCCGGCAACCAGGCAGATGCCCGGCCCGGACCTGCACCAGGCCAACGCATAACGCAGAAAGGCGTCTGACCAGCCGGGGACCACGGTCACTACGGGCTGCAATTCCTCCAGACATTTCCGCGTCAGCCGGCGCTGACCCCAGCCTGAGATGTCCTCTACCGCGCCGTCGCTGGCCAGCGTACGCCACTGGAACTCCAGTGCGTCACGGCTGACGCGCCAGGGATAGGCCTTCTCTGCCGCAGCCAGCTCGACGCCCACCAAATGCGCCCCATAGCCGGCGAGCCGTCGCCCCAGAACCCGGAAGCGCGCTACATGGTAGGGGCCGAGATTTTTCGCGAATACCACCACATTTCGGCCGTTCAAGTGCCGCCGCAGCAAGCTCTCAGCCAGTTGGTCGGTGCTCATTTGGCATCTCCCAAATCCCTTGTCTGCACCAAGCCCTCCACGCGCGCAACACTGGTTGCAGGCACGCCCCGTGGCTCTGATACCTGAGCCCGCAGGCTCCGGCGCGCCGCGCGGATCATGTGGAGGACTCCACCCGGACCGAGGACAATCAGCCCCACGTTCAGCGCCGCCGCCGTTAAACTGCCCAGCGCCGCGCCCGGTAATCCCCAGCCTGCGGTCATTACCCAGCAAATCGCGAGAGTGAACGTGGCGCCCGCGATGCGGAACGCCAGTAGCGCGCTCATGCGCTGATGGACGGCAAAAAAGAGTTCCAGCAAGAAACCCAGCCGCTGCAAACCGCGGCTGACTGCCAGCACCACGAACGTTATGCGCGGCAATGCGAACTGCTCACTGGAAAACAGCACCAGCAGTTCCGGGCCACAAAGCGCAAAGCCCACCCCGGCTAACCCGCCCAACACAACATATGCCCCAATCCCGCCCAACAGCAGTCGATCCGCGGCCCACAGGCCCCGGGCGTCATTGCAATCGTTGCAGCGCTGGTATGCAATCGGACGCAGTAGCGTCGCCAATACGCCGTACAGGAGAAAATACGGAGCTGAACCAACCTGGTTGGCGGCAACGTAGCACCCGACTGCCTCACGGTCCACCAACCGGTCCAGAATGTAACGGTCGCCACAGCTCTGAAACCATTGGAGAACAAGCAATAGACCGGCCGGAACACCAAAGCTCCATATAAGCGGCCGCAGGTTGAATGCGCCGTTGTCCGGTTTACCCAACAGCTCGCACAGTAATGGAATCGCAATCACGGCCGCGAACAATAGCACGGCTAGGGCATACGAAGTCAACGCCCCTTGCGCGGTCGCGCCCCAGATGCTCGTAATCAGCAACAACAACAGTATTTGCGTCGCCAGGAAGGCGCAATTGAGCAGGGCTGTTGCGCGCCGGCGGCGCCGAATGGTGAGCACCTCTACCCCGAGCATTCGGAACTGGTAGCCTGTGAAGATCAGCCCGCCCACCAATACCGACCAGGGGTGCAAGTTGAACTGCGCGGCGAAGGGCTTGCTCAGCAGCGCTCCCGCCGTCATCACCCCGATGCTCGCGGCTGCATACCAGCGAAACACCAGCAAGCCGGCCCGTCTTTCGTGCTGGTCGCGCTCAGCCGGGTGGTACGTGCGCAGGAACGCCTGAATCACGGGTGAGAGCAATACTGCACCCACCAAATCCGTCGCCGTCACCACCAGCGTATATTCGCCGTAGCCCTCCCGCCCCAAAATGGTGGTTAGCAGCTTCAATACCGCGAATACCAGCGCAAACTCGGCCGCCCAGTGAAACACCACCCAGCCGATTTCGCCGCGCACTCGTTCGCTGTCGCGAATCCGCCCCAGCAGCCCCTCAAGGGGCTTGGTTAGTGCTTCCCACTTGGCTGCGGCCGGGTTCATGATCTGCTCGAAAATCCGGGCGGCCCGCTGGTCGGTCGGTCATCCAAGGTGGGCGCCTCGATAACCGAGAACAGCCCAGCCGTCGCGCGCCCGCGCACCGGCGCCGCGCGGCTTGAGGCAAGTTGGCGAAAACACAAGCCGGCGCTCTTTGACCTGCAGCGCCGCTGCCCGGGCCGTATATCGAGCGCCGATAAGCCTGACGAACACCCGTAATCACTCAGGTAGGTCAACCCCATGACCGCACTCGCCAAGCTTCCCGGTTTGAAATCATGCCGCCGCCTCTTCGTCAGCAGCTTGCCGCCGGCCGCCAGGACTACCGCCCCGCTGTCAAGCCCGCGCATAATCTGCGCCAGCGCCGACCAGGCCCCGCCAAACCCCCAGGTGGGCGGCTGCCGCAAACAGGCCTGCCTCATCGGCGCCTGCAGGGTCGGCCCTGCCCAGGCGGACGCACCGTGTATCCGCAAATCCTGAAGCGGTGCCCGGAAGCTTACCAAGCTCCACCGCCACGCCGGGCAGCCGCCCGCGCCGCCTCGGCCAACTTTGGAACATTGCGCCTGATCTTCACGCCTTGCTCGAGATCCATCTCGTGCACGCAAATCTATCGCCTTCGTACGCTCCGTGCCAAACCGGCTGCTTTCGCTCGGCTCGCTCGTCTAGGGCCGGACCTCCTGTACCGCCCCGTTTTTCAGGAATCGGCTGTTTCGCTCGGCCCAATGTCGAATCAGGCCGGTTTCCGGGCCAGGGTCATTTGCGGCGGTCTTGCAGCACACCGGGTACTCGCGCGAGAGCAGGTAGCAGTTATCGAAGATCAGACGGTCGGCCCCGACGCGATCCGGACGCTCGCTGGTCACATATAGTCCGAAACGCGTCCGGAGCTGATCGTTGCCGCAGCCGATGAATGTCAGTTGGGAAGGCACCAGCAGTCTGTTCGGCGATTGCAAGCCGTGCAGGCGGATCACTGATTCGGACCCCGGCTCGGCTGCGACACCAAAAAAGACATTGGTGAAGGTCCAAGCCACGACGTAACCATCAAATCGTACGCTACTGCCACCGGGGCCCGCCCCCAGGACGCCGCCGCTGACGTGGTTGTAGGTCGTGGTACCTCCGGCGATCAGTTTCTGTAGGCGCGCGCTGCAGAAGTCAATACGGTTCTCGGGGCTGGCATACAGCCCGACGCCGCCCGGCGCCGTCAGCACCACGCTACAGTCGCGCAGGCTCGAGAGTTCGGTGCCCAGGAGCACGACGCCGTATTTGAAACGCCCCACGATGCCTACGTGATCCAACACGTGGGAGTTCGACTCGCAACGGTTGCCATCACGTCCGAGTACGATGCCGCATTTCACCACCTCCGCGGCGTCCTCGTATGTGCATGCGAGAAGAAGTTGGCTAATTGTGACGCCGCGCACATTCTGCTTCTCCCCACCGACCACTTCAATCAGTGCATCTGCCCTGAACGCCTTGGCCGGATAGATGATAACGGCCTCTTTTGCCGCTCCGATGATCCTGACGGGACCGTTTACCACCAGAGGCTCGTCAAGCGCGTACAGCCCTTTCGTCAGGAACAGCGTCCCGGTCGTCTTCTCGGCTTCCGCCAGTCTGCGCGGCAGGTTGTCGCCCGGCCGGGCCACGGTCATCTCAGCCGCGGATGCGAGCGAGACCAAGCACAGCGCTGATATCACGATCCAGCCAGGTCGCCGTCGTGAAGTCTCCTGAAAACGCAAGCCGGCCTCCGATGCGCAGCGCCCGTCGCCCGGGCCCTAATGGCACAAGCATCGTATCAGCGTGCTGGCGGGTCGTCGAGACTCCGCGGTCCGCCGCAGCGGTGATGAATAGGCGTCGCCGGGCGAGCGGGTGGCGCGGGGGCCGGCGGGGCGGGGTTTTCGGGCGCAGGATGGCGGACCCCAGGCGTGGGCCTGAGGTTGGCGCGGTCGGAGGCGGTGCCCAGAGGAACGAGCGGCCAGCGAAGCGGGAGGCGTCTACGGCGGCGCGTTTACGAAGAGTCCAGGCGGTTTGGATACGGATGTTCGAGGCAAAGGCCTCGGCCGGGATAACCCGGTAACGCAGGCACTCCAGGAGACGCGCCGCGACGTTGCGCAGACTGCCGTAAAGACGCCGCACCGTCTGGCCATATTGGGCCGCGGCGTGCCGCAGCAGGCTGCCGTGCTCAACCAGTTGCAGAATCAGGTGTGCGATTTGCAGCAGGTAGTAAAAGCTGCGCAGCAAGCCCTCGTCTTGGCCGAAGACGTGCTCCAGCTCGTAGCCGCCGTTCTTCTGGGTGTTGGCGACGGCGGAACGCGACATGGCCGGTACCATCTAACACGACCACGAAGGCGCCCCGCAAGCGGGCCTCATCCAGAACCTTATTGCGGATGAGTTGGCGGAGCATGCGGGTTCGCAGACGCCCGAGCGCGGCCGAGCCCACGTGGCGCAGGAAGTGTGTGAGCGTTCCGCAAACGGGCAGAGTCTCCAACTGGCTCTGCGCCAGGGCGTTGAGGTTGGCCAGCACGCACGTCTCGAGGTCGCGCAACTGATAATCCAGTTGCCGCAGCCGGCCCAGCTTACACAAGAACAGCAGCAGTCCCCACCAAAACAGAAAGCTCCGCGGATACGTGACGAAGGGCTGAAAACGCGTGTCCGGCAGGTCGGCCAACCAGGGGGGAAAAATCCGGCCAGAAGTGCCGGACGGTCTGGGCCAGCACCCGGCCGACGGCTAGGACCTTGTCCCGCGGCGCTTGCGCTGCGTCACGTGGGCCCGGATCAGAGCCCGGTTCAGCTCCGAGATCTCGGCCACCAGTTGCTTGATCCGCCGCTGTTCTGCGATCCATCCTTGGACCTCCGCCACCAGTTCCTGCGGCACGTAGGTGGTCTGGGTCTTCCCGTGTACCGGACGGGTCAGATACCAGCCGACGTGCTTTTCGCCTTTTTGACAGTGGCAACCGACCCGGCCGCAGTGCTTGGCGATGCGGACCAGCGAGCCACTCAGCACGGGAACGCGGGCCACCAGCTTCGCGACCCGCGCGTCGCGCAGGCGGCGAATGAGTGTGGGGTGCTCGGGGATTTTCATGCCGGATAAGTTATCATGCTTATCCGAGAATGTCCAGAAAAAAGCGCCTGCGAAGAAAAAAAATCTTCGTGGCCACCCCCTACCCCAAGCCCTGGCCGCCCCCAGCCCGCGGTTCCCGCCGCCCGAACGGGTCCCCGGCCCGCAGGCGCGTGCGAAGAATTATCTATTCATCAGGGCTGGGTCCGCCGGTGCGGCCCCGATACTTTGGGCAGCCCGCCAAACTGGGCTCGCCCAGCGCCCGCTTTCGCACCGCGGACTGCGCCCGACTGCACGCTTACAGCCCTTGCGCCGGATTTGAAACCCTCGCCCGCCGGGCTTAATCTCCGGCGCCTCCGCCGGCAGATCAAGGTTGACGCGCGAGCCGGCAAACGGCGCCGGACACTGGTGGCCAACGATGAGCGGACAACGGCTGGACTTCTATCGTCACGGGTTGGCCGAGTTCATTCCCGACCGCGATGCGAACATTCTCGTCTGCGCCGCCGGCCCGACTGACCGTAACGTCTTCCGTGAGCTCGGCTATCGCCGCGTGACGATGGTCAACTTGGACACGCGCCTCGACGCCGCCAAGCTGGCCCCCTACCAATGGCAGCGTCAGGACATACAGGCACTCGATTTTGCCGATGCCTCCTTCGACTACGCCGTAACGCACGCCTCCCTGCACCATTGCCGCTCGCCGCATCGCGCCTTGCTGGAGATGTACCGCGTGGCGCGCGTGGGAGTGCTCGTATTCGAATCACGCGACAGCTTCACGATGCGCCTCATGCAGCGTTTGGGCATTACCCTCTCGTATGAGGACGCCGCCGTGTTCTACAACGACTGTCGTTACGGCGGCGTCGACAACTCGCCCATCCCCAACTTCGTCTACCGCTGGACCGAGCGTGAAGTCGAAAAGACGATATGCTCGTACGACCCCACGGCGCGCCACCGTATTCATTACCGCTATTGGTACCTCTTCCCGCAGTTGGCACGCCTCGAACGTCGCGCCTCGCTAAAACATCTAGCGGTACGACTGGCGGTCCTCCCGTACCTGGCCTACGTCACGCTCTTTCCTCGCCAGCGCAATCGCTTCTGCTTTTTCATCGAAAAGCCGAAGCTGCCTGAAGCGCTGCACCCCTGGCTCAAGATGCGCGACGACGGCCAAATCGAGTTCAACCGGACCTGGGGCGACAAGCGCTACAAGGCAACTCTGCCGCCCGAAGATTAGGACAGCCTGGCTGCAAGCTCTTGCGCCCTGATCCTTTGGGCTCCAGCCGACCAAGCTTTTAGTGCAGCGGCAGCGTGCCCGTTACCAAGCCCTCAACCAGCTTGAAGCCCCAGCCTCCCAATAGCAGGATCAGCAGCGCCAGAAAAATCCAATAGCTGGAAATCGTCGGCAGAAAACGCTGCGGCCAGCGGCCCAGGATCAGCGTCCGCAGCGAGAGCAGCGCGAAGCCGGCCGTCGCCAGTGCCAGCACAAAGCCGGCCGGTTGGGTCATGAAGGAGCGAATCCACTGGGCCCGCACGAAGTAGGCGAAGGCGGTCGTCATGCCGCAGGTCGGGCAGGGGTAGCCGGTCAGTACGAGCATACCGCAGGGCGCGCTGCCGAATTGCTCGTGCGTGCCGAAGCCGCGCGGGTCCGGCTCGAGCCAAACCGCCATAGCCAGCACGGCCGCGCAACCTACGAAAACGGCGGCCGCTACCCAGCGGGCGCCGGCCGACGAACGCGGCGCCGTGGCCGGCGCGTCCGAGCTAACAGTCCGGGATGCAGGGTCCAACGCTATCTCCGACGCTGCTTTTTCTGACGCTCGCTACGTCCGACGGCGACTTTCTCTGACGCCAACTATTTCAGACTCGCTATCTCCGATACCGAGGCTATCACCGATGCGGGCCACCTGCCACCGACCCCGACTAATCTCCGACACTGAGGATATCTTCGCCGCTACGGCTACCTCCGCCGCTGACCCGGACTGCGAACGGCCGTCGAGGGGAGCTTTCTGCGGGGGCGGCGCTCTTCGAGCACGCTAATGGCCTTTTTCAGGTCCGACACGCGAAAAACGCCCAGCGACTTGCCGCCGGGTGCGCCGGTGGTGCAGTACGCGTAGTTTACGTTGACGTGGGCCACCGAGAGGCGCTCGACCACGTCGGCCAACGAACCGGGGCGATTGGGGAGGGTGGCCACCAGAACCTGCGATTCGGTCGTGGGCACGTCAAGCTCGGCCAGGCTCTGGCGGGCGCGGGCCGGGTCTTCTACGACCATGCGCAGCACGCCGTGTTCGGTCGAATCCATCATGCTGAGGGCGAGAATGTTGACGCGATCGTCGGCCAGGCGCTGGCAGACCCTGGCCAGAATGCCCGGTTTGTTAACCAGGAACACGGAGAACTGCGTTTCGTTTTTTATGCCGTTGGACTGCATCGGTCTTAGCTCCCGTGTGCGGTTTCAAGGTGTAAACGGCCGCCGGGCCGGGCGGGTCAGCATATGCTTCATTGTATGGCCCGTTTTGTTGGCTTTCGACCAACGCCGGGTCGGAGGGCGTCGTGGCACGGTTATCATGATACCGCCGCAAATGGACGAAGCCCAGCCGCGGCAATACGCCGGCGCTGATGGATGGACGCCAGCGGTGATGGATAGGCGGTAGGCGGACGTGGCGATGGCGCGGGGGCCGGCGGAGCGGGCACTACGCGGATGCGGAGGCTCTTGGCGGCATTTCGGGGCGGCACGCCCCGGCTCTGCTTATCCGATCACCAATACCAGAATTCGTACCAGTGGCCGCCGCCACAGCGGTCGTCGTAACGGCAGCCGCAACTACAGCCGCCCCAATCCTCAAAATAATCCTCCCAGTCGTCCTCGTCGCAGGCGGTCAAGCTACCCACGCCCACCAGCAAAACGACCAACATCAACGCCCTTTGTAGCCTGCTTGTCACGCTCATTCTCCTCGCCGCCGGCACCCCGGTCGCTGCGCTTGTAGGCCACGCGGGGCCGGCCAAAACGCCAAAACCCAACCGTGCACATCAGTATTGACACGTGCCGCGCCGCCAGGTGAGCGGGCTGCCCGAAACGTGCAGCGCGTCAGGCGGGCGGCGCGCCCGCGCCGCTGCGCCTACCTCGTCCCGCCCAATGCCGCTGCCAACGTGCGAATATCCCCTTCGTCCGCCTCACCGTGGTGAATTGGAATAACCTGAACGTAGCTGCTGCCACGCAGAAAAGATACGCTCGCCCCGCTGCGGTGACCGCCGTCGCCGGCTGGGACGGCGCTCGCGCCGGCCGATTTCTCGGATTGGTAGGCCGCCAGCGCGTGCGCGCGCGAGGCCATGTCGTAACAGTAGACCTCCACCGTAACGCCGCCCGTCCCCTCCCGCGCATACGTTGCGAACCTTAACTGCTGGACGTCGAACTGCTGGAAGCTGTCCGCGGCGCGGCCGATCTTCAGATACATATCCCCGGCGGCATAGCGTTCAATCGTACCGGACAAATGCCAGCCCCGCGCCGGATTGTCTGGCAGCGGGCAGAAGCGCCGCTGTTCCCGGACGTACATCATGCACGTGCCCACCAGTAGCATCAGCACGATGAGCCCCAGCAGCCCCGCCACGTTGCGGGCTGTGCCGCGATGTGCCAATAGATTCACCTGCCTGCCCGAAAAGCACGACCCTGGCTCAACTCCCTGGCCGGAGCCCTTATGATACCACAAGCGATCCGCCGGAGAATGCACATGCCCCAGGCGCCGCCGCACCAGCAAACCACCGCGACGCCGCCGCCCCATGCCGCCGGCCGCAGTTTACGTCTTTGGCTGGCGGCCCTGGTTCTGGCCTGGGGCGCGCAGGCCATCATCACGCAGTCCTTGCTGCTGCGCGAAGCCATGGTGCTCATGTACGGCAGCGAGTTCGCCTGGGGCGTGGTGTTGTTCGCCTGGCTGGTGGGGATCGCGCTCGGGGCGGCAGTCGGCGGTCGATTGGCTGGCGCGCTGGGGCGACGCGGGAGCGTTCCCGGCGGCCTCGCGGGCGTGTTGCTGGCACTGAGCCTGGCCGGAGTGCTTGAATTGTGGGTATTCCGCGGGGCGCGGGCCTGGATGGGTGTAGCGCCGGGCGAGCTATTGCCGCTGGGGCGGACGGTCGTTGCGGCGCTGGCGTTCGTCTCGCCGGTCAGCGCCCTGGTCGGGTTGGCCTTTCCGTTGGCCTGCGCGGTTACTCTAAATGCGGCGCCGGCGGCCCATCCCGAACCTCGAAGCGCTGACGGGCACTGTCCGGCGCTCTCCTTCGCCCATGTCTATGCCATCGAATCAGCAGGCAGCCTGGTCGGCGGAGCGGCCTTCAGCTTTTGGGCCGTGGAGCGCTTGGCCCCAATACAGATCGTCCTGTTGTGTGGCGCCGCCACGGCCGTGTGTTCGGCCGGCTTCCTGCTGGTGCACCCCGGCCGAGCTGCGGGCCCCAGTCGCAGGTGGCGCCGATTGCCGCCGACGGCCGCGGCGCTCGCCGGACTCTCGGCCATCGCGATCATGGCAGCGCTATTCGGCGGCGAGCCGATTGATCGCTGGCTGACTGCCCGCCGCTGGAGTCAACTTGCTCCGGGCTACGAACTGGTCGCGTCGAGCGAGACGAAATATCAGAACCTGGCGCTTGGCCGGCGCGCTGGCCAGTTTTCCCTATTTTGCGATGGCCACTTCGCGTCGGATTTTCCCGATCCATACACCTGGGCGCCGCTGGCGCACTTCTGGATGTGCCAGCATCCGCAGCCGCGGCGCGTGCTCGTATTGGGGGGCGGCACGGAAGGCCTGCTGAGCGAGATTCTGCTGCACCCGGTCGAGCAGGTGGATTGCATTTATCCGGACCCACGAGAACTCGAGCTCGTACAGCCGTTCCTGCCGGCGGCAGACCGCGACGCGCTGGCGGACCCGCGCGTGACGATACACGCCACCGACGCTCGGCATTTCGTCAAGACGCAGCGGGCCCTGTTTGACCTCGTGGTGGCTCGGCCGCCGGAGCCGACATCAGCGCTGCGCGCCCGTTTTTACACGGACGAGTTCTACGCCGAGCTGCGCCGCGCGATGACACCGGAAGCGGTGCTTTGTCTGACCGCCGCGGCCGCGCCGACGCAGTTGTCCGAGCTTTCGCGACAATACTTGGGCTCCATACGCGAAACGCTGCGGCGGCACTTTCCCGAACTGATAATCGGTTGGGGCGACCCGGCCCACGTGTTGGCTGCGACCGTGCCGGGGCTGATTACCATTGACCCGGCCGAGATGAGCAGGCGATATGCGCGTCGCAGCGTCAAGTCTCCGACTTTTGATCCGGCATGGTTCGCCGGGGCCACGGACTGGCTCGACCTCGAAAAGGTCGCACAGCGCGCCGCCGACCTGGACGCGGCCGAAGGCGTTACAGCAAGCACTGATCTGAAGCCCTCCATTTACCTGCAACGCTTGGCGCTGTGGGAAGCCACGGCCGGCGCAGGCGCCGCCCGGCGTGACTTCGTGGACACCGCCTCCAATTCCTGGCTGAGCAAGTGGTGCGCGGCCGGCGTGTTCGCACAATTGAAGTCGCTGCGCCTGACGCACCTGATCAGCCTCCTGGCCGGCGCCGTCGCCCTCACGCTCCTCATCTGCCGATTGCGACAAGGGCCGCGCACCGGCTGGGCGGCCGGGGCGATCGCGGTATCGGTGGCAACTACCGGCCTGGCCACCATGGCCCTCAGCATCCTGTGGCTATTCGCGTTTCAAAACCTGTACGGCTACGTGTACCAACGCATCGGATGGATAATCGCACTGTTCATGGCCGGACTGGTGCTGGGTTGCATGCTATTCGGCCATGGCCGATTGCGCTTGAGAGCGCGGCTGATCCGGTTAGACGTTCTCTTGGCTGTCCTTGCCGCCTCGATTCCCTTTGTCTGGCAAGCGTTGGCGAGACTGCAAAGTGGTCCAGGCAGTTTTGGGGTGGTCGAAGGCTGCATATCCATAATGGTAGGTATGACGGGGCTGTTAGGCGGGGCCGCGTTTGGCGTGGCTGGTCGTTGGCAGTTCGAGATGACCGGCGCGGCGGGCGCGGCCGCGGCAAGAGTGGTCAGTGCCGACCACGTGGGCGCGTGCCTCGGGGCGCTGCTTTGCGGCATAGTGCTGGTACCGGTCTGGGGCATCGCAATCACGGCGTTCTTGCTGGTAGGCATCAAAGTGCTTTCAGCGCTGCTGCTGTGGTTTCTTGGGCGCTCCTATGTGGACGCGGCTTTCCAAATCTGAGAACGTGGCGAGGCATGACAGCCGGAGTCTTTAGGTGGCGATTTTCCGCCACCCTGGTTGGGCAGTTATGCCAAGGTTTTGCTGCACCGTAGGTGCCCGGTTCATAGACAGCGTCGGTCGCCAATCAAATTGTGGACACTTCCCGTACTGATCGTCCTTTCTCTGCGGATGGCCTGTTGACAGCCCGTGTCCATCGCGTATACTTGGGAAAGTTTCGTCAGGCGCGCGACAGTTGTAGCGATTATCGCGCCTGCGAGTAACCGCACAACAAGCGTACACCGTTCATGCGGTTTGGACGGTGGAGTGGAAGCAAGGTCAGATCTTCAAGGAGACTTCTGTGCGAAAGCGGATGATTGCTTTGATGTTGGTGGCGTCCGCCGCCACCCTGTTCAACGGCTGCTTCGGTAGTCTGCAGCGCAACATTTGGGTCGGCTTTGGTGAGTCGATCGGCGCCGTCCCGGCCGGGTTCCTGGTCAACTTCCTGGCGAACACTTTCGGGATTGACGTACAGGCGTAAAACGTTGTGACGCCTGCGCAGGGTGTGGCGTTGCCCGGCTTTGTTTCCGGCGCGACAGTTCAGGCCTGGCGCAGGTCGTCACGTTTTTAGCCTTAACGCAAGGCGCAAAGCAGGCTTTGCGTGCCGTCTGACAGACGGCATGGATGCAAGATCAGGTCTTGAAGGAGGCTTCTGTGCGAAAGCGAATTAGTATGATGCTGTTGGCCTCGCTGACGACGGTCATCGCCAGCGGTTGCTGCGCCAGTCTCGGTCGCAACATCTGGGTCGGCTTTGGTGAGTCGATCGGCGCCGTCCCGGCCAGTTTCCTGGTCAACTTCCTGGCCAACACTTTTGGGATTGACGTACAGGCGTAAGACGTTGTGACGCTTGCGCAGGTGTGGCGTTGCCCGGCGTTGTCTGGGCACAGCAAACGATGCCCGCGCAAGGTCGTAACGCAGTTCGAAGCTGAATTGTGCCCGTGCCCCGCGCGGGCACGGTTTTTTTCCGGACTGTCGGACTCGCGTCAGTGTGATGCCGGGCCGATCAGTTCTCGCGGCTGCTAGAACACGCGGGGAGAGTACCAAAATCCGGTGGTGGCCGTCGGGAGGCCGTGGCGCGAGACATCTTTGTGGAAATCACGACCGTGCTGGTCGTGAATTCCGTCAACGTAGCCATTCACATACTGACACCACGCCCTGCATGGTCTATTAGAGCAAGGCCGCAGAGGAATTCACGGAGTAGTCCCGCGGCAGAGTACGCATTGCTTGCGGCCTTGCACCTGATCCGTTCGGCGAGAACGTCACTCTCCTGGAAGTGCGAATTTCGTAAGCCGCCTCCTTCCGCGCCTGCCATTCCCTGAAGCTCGTTCATACGACATGGCACGTCGCGTTTGCGAGCGCTAAATAGCGACGCTGGCAGTGCCGAAAATCCTACACCGTGCCAGTTCATCCAGCCCGCGGTGTCTGGTCGCAATGCTAGACTCGTCGGGATCGCTCGCGCCTATACTCAACCGCTGTGCGCGCCCGCTCTACCCGAGCCGGCTTCATCAGGCATGAGAAAGCCGCGGTCGGGGTTGTGTGAGTAGCTGCGACCCCCGGGTCAGACATTCACCGTAGCTGAAGGAGAAGTAAATGCTTCGGACTGGTATGCATTCCAAGAAGTGCCTGCTGCTGTTGGCGTTGCCCTTGCTGGCTTTCGTAGCGGGCTGCCCCCTTCCAGCCACGGCGGTGCTTGAGGGAACCTGGGCGTTTACCGTCGACTCAACCCCCAACCTTAACGAGCTGCTGCTTACATTCAACCAAAACGGCCAAGTTACTAACGTCACATACCAGGTTACCGGCAGCGCTGAGATTTCAGTCAATGCCCCCGTCGGCCAGGCGACAGTCAACGGTAAGAACGTCACCGTGACCTCGACCTTTCAAGGCAACTCGTTGACCTTCAACGGAACGCTCAACGACGACAATACCGTCGCTCAAGGAACAATCACACTGCAAATCACCGTGGGCGCCGTAACGGTCACTGTCAACGGCGGCGCGGCCACAATGACGAAACTGCTGCAGTGACCTGCTGCGGCGGACCCAGTCGCTAACGCGGCGCAGAAGACAACCATCCGACGCGCTTCAACGGCGCTCAAACGATGGCGCGGACGGGTTTCAGTCCAGACCTGTCTGGTAGTCTGATCGTCGGCCGGCCTCGTCGAGGCGCCGGGCCTTTCGCCCGGAACGCCGAAGAAGGCGTGAATAGAATCCCGCGACCTGGGTCGGCTTTCCGCATGCGAGCATTTGATGCCGGCCCAGCGCGAAGGATTTGTTATGCGCATCGCACAGGTTGCGCCGCTGTTCGAGAGCGTGCCCCCCAGGCAGTATGGCGGAACTGAAAGGGTCGTATCTTTCCTGACTGAAGAGTTAGTTAGCCGCGGGCATGACCTGACCCTTTACGCCAGCGGCGATTCTCAAACGCGGGCGGAACTGGTTGCCATTGTGCCGCACGCATTGCGCCCCAGCGGCCAGGAGGAATCCGCAACCGCATACGTCGCCCTGCAGCTCGAGCGGGTTCTCGGTGACGCCGGCCGATTTGACATCATTCATTTTCACACTGATCACGCACATTTTCCCATCACACGCAGCCTGAAGGCGGCTCATGTTACGACGCTGCACGGGCGGCTGGACCTGCCGGAATTGCAAGCCCTTTATCGCGAATTCCGCGACGTTCCGGTGGTTTCAATTTCCGATTCGCAACGCCGCGCCTTGCCGCTGGCTAGGTGGATTGCCACCGTCCACCACGGCCTGCCGCTCGACAAATACGCGTTTCATGAGCGCCCCGGCGATTGCCTCGTGTTCGTGGGCCGCATTTCACCCGAGAAACGCTTGGACCGCGCGATCGAAATTGCCAAACGCAGCGGGTTGAGGCTCTTGGCGGCCGCGAAAATAGCCGTGAAAGACCGCGAGTACTATGAACGCGAAATCAGGCCTCTGATGGATCACCCGCTCGTCACGTTCATTGGCGAGATCGATGACGATCAAAAATGCGAACTGATGGGCCAAGCCCTGGCACTGGTGTTCCCGATTGACTGGCCTGAGCCGTTCGGCCTGGCCATGCTCGAGTCCATGGCGTGCGGTACGCCGGTTATCGCTTGGCCCTGCGGCTCCGTGCCTGAGGTCGTAGAGGACGGAGTAACGGGCTACCTGGTCGACAGCGTCGAGGCGGCGGTGGAGGCCGTGCGCCGCGTCCCGCAACTCGACCGCCGCAACGTGCGCCGCCGGGTCGAAGCCCGCTTCAACGCGGCCCGCATGGCGGATGACTATTTGCGCGTGTACCGGTTGCTGATAGCAGCGGCACGCCCGCCGGCCACCCTTGCTCAAGGTGCGTATGTCTAATACCGGTGCGCCGGGCAACGAGTTCGGGGTCCTGGCCCGGACTTCGCGCCCGGGACCGCAGCCGTTCGTGCTCAAAGCGGGTGAGACGTTCGGAGTATTCGACTCATTCGGCGATTTGCGCCCCGACGAAAGCAGCGAACAAGGGGTGTACCACGCGGGCATGCGGCACCTCTCGCGCCTCGAATTCCAGATCTGGGGCGCCGGCCCATTGCTCCTTAGCTCAACCGTGCGTCAGGACAACTGCGCGCTTACCGTTCACCTGACCAATCCCGACATCACCCGCGCCGATCAGGTCATCGTGCCGCGCGGCGCGCTTTACATGGCGCGAACCACCGTCCTGGCCGAGCACGCCTGCGTACAGCGCATGCGGGTGAGCAGTTATTCCGACCAGGAGATCGTCATCCCCGTCCGACTTCTGGCCGCGGCCGATTTCTGCGACATCTTCCAAATTCGCGGTATGCCGCGCACGCAGTACGGGCGGCCGCGACCGCCCACCTTTGAAGCGGGCGAACTGACCTTTGAGTACGAGGGGCGCGATCAGGTCGTGCGCAGCACCAGGCTCCGCGTCCGGCCCGCGCCGGACCGGCACTTCGTCGGCGGCGTGGAACTGCAATACACATTGCCGCCGCGGGCCACCAGCGAATTGGAGTTCATTTTCGATTTCCGGGGTGAGCTGCCGGCCCCCAAACTTCAGGTGTCGTTCGAGCGCGCCCGCGACCTGCAATGCGACTCGCTGGCCCGCGCCCGCCAATCGGCCTGCCGAATTACTACCTCACACGAGCAGTTCAACGACTGGCTCGAACGCTCCTTCGTCGATGTACACATGCTCGTCACCACTACTCAATTCGGCCGCTTTCCCTACGCCGGCATTCCCTGGTACAGCGCTCCCTTCGGACGCGATGGGCTGATCACGGCCCTCGAGCTGCTCTGGGTCGATCCGTCGCTGGCCCGCGGCGTGTTGAGCTTCTTGGCCAACACCCAGGCGGACCATACCGACCCGCAGTGCGAGGCCCAACCCGGCAAGATCCTGCACGAAGCCCGCCTGGGCGAAATGGCCGCCACCGGCGAAATCCCCTTTCAACGCTACTACGGCTCCGTAGACGCCCCGGCGCTCTTCGTCTTTCTGGCCGGTGAGTACTTCCGCCGCACCGGCGACCGCGAGTTCATAGAGTCCATCTGGTCCAACATAGTCCGCGCATTGGACTGGCTCGACAACTTCGGCGCCTCCAAAATAGACGGCTTCATCGACTACCGCCGGATCGCCGGCCGCGGGCTCGTGAACCAGGGCTGGAAAGACTCGACCGATTCCGTCTTCCACGCCGACGGCTCGGACCCGCCCCCGCCCATTGCACTCGTCGAAGTGCAGGCCTATACCTACGCGGCGCGCCTGGGCGCTGCCCGCCTGGCGCGAGAACTGGGCGACCTGACCCGGGCCGCCACGCTCGCACAGCAGGCCGAAACATTTCGCCAGCGGTTCGTGCGTGACTACTGGTGTCCGGACTTGAATACTTATGTCATGGCTCTGGACGGCAACCGCCGGCCGTGCCGCGTTCGCACCTCTAATGCCGGGCAGACGCTATTCTGCGGCATCGCCACCACCGAGCAGGCCCGCGCCATCATGCAAACACTGCTGTCCCCGGGTTCCTTTTCCGGCTGGGGAATCCGTACGGTTGATACCACCGCGGCCCGCTTCAATCCCATGTCCTATCACAACGGCTCCGTCTGGCCGCATGACAATGCCCTGATCGCCCTCGGGTTCGCGCGCTATGGCTTCAAGCGGGCGGTGCTGGAAATCTTGTCCGGCATGTTTGAATCGTGCCTGTTCATGACGATGCATCGCATGCCGGAGCTGTTCTGCGGCTTCCCGCGTGTCCCGGAGGAGGGTCCCACACTATATCCGGTGGCCTGCCTGCCGCAGGCGTGGGCCAGCGCCGCGGTCTTTCTACTGCTGCAAGCGTGCCTGGGGCTGAACTTCCGGCTCGACGAAACCCCGGGCCGCGTGACGATCGAACTGGACCGGCCGGTGTTGCCGGATTTTCTCCGGCGCATAGAGATTGACGACCTGCGCATCGGCGAGGAATGGGTGAACTTAGTGCTGCAAAACCACGAGGGCGATGTGGGTGTGAATATCCGGCAACGCTCGGCTAATCTGGACGTGATTGTCAAGAAGTAGCCGCGCGCCACCCCGCGCTGCCCGCGCCGCGTGCCGCCACAATCTCTTCATAGAGTGCCAACAACTGGCGCGCGTGCCGTTCCATCGAAACCAGGGCGCGCACCCGCGGAGCATCAGCCCGGCAAGCGCAACGTACCGCCGGATCAAGCGCTTCCGCAATCGCGGCCGCCAGCCCTGCAGTATCCGCCGGCGTCTCGATGACCGCGCCGTGCTTGCCCGGTTCAAGCACTTCCGCCGCCCCGTTCCAGCGCGTGGTGACCACCGGCAACCCCAGGCTTAGGGCTTCCAGCACGACACGGCTGCACGGATCGTACCACGTCGGATGCGCCAGCACGTCCGCCGCCGCGTACCACGGACGCAAATCCGTCTGCGATCCGAGGAAACGCACGCGGTCCGCGATGCCCAGCCGGCTGGCCAGACGCAGATACTGCCCGGGCGCATCGCGCCCGACTACCGCCAGTAGCCACCTAGGCCCGTCCTCGCGGTCGAGAGCACCGGCCTGAATCAACTCGCGCAGTCCCTTCAGGCGGAAGTTGTGCGCCACGAACAATACCAGTGCGGCGTGCTCTGGTATCCCCAGTTGCGTGCGGACTGCCGCGCGGTGCGCCGCGCGCTCGGGTTCTTCCAGCGCCGCCACCTCGACGCCGTTGAAGATCAGGTGTACGCGCTGCGGCACGACACTGTAATCAGTGAGGACTTGGCGGCGCACATATTCAGACAGCGCCGCTACATGCACTTCGGAGCCCGGCGCCAGCAATCGGCGTTCGACCGCGCACAGCCAGCGCTGGCGCATGTTCATCAGTTTGCCTAAATGCCGCAGCCGGCGCAGCAACGGCCGCCGCACCATCGCCGTGCTGCGCCTCACCGTCTCGGGCAGTGTGCCGCCGCGCGGCTGATAGACGTCGGCCACGGCGCACGGCGTAATCGCGTGAACTATGTCAAACTGCGATGTCCGGCAGAACCCCGCCGCCGCGCGGAGGAAACGCTGCGAGCGTAGCGTGCGGCTCACGCCCCGCGCCGGTAAGGGCCGGTAAGAAACTTCATCTTCTTCGAACGGCGCGCTCAAGGCGCCCTGACGCGCACCGGCCGCGCAGACCACAGTCACCTCCAGACCCAGCGCCGCCAGGTGACTGGCCATCTGCCGGGTCGAGGTTTCGGCCCCGCCGCGGGCGGCCTCGATGGTCTCCTGGATCAGCGCGACTTTCATGTGCTGCGGCTCTTGCGCGCTATGCGCGCCAAAATCCAGTCGCTCTTGCGCACCACGCGGCGCGCATACGAGCGAATAGAAGCCTTTAGCGACGGACCCAGATACGCGTGCAGGAAGCGCAGGCGATCAGTGCGCCGCGCCCCAATCTGCTGCGCCGACGCGTCCAGTTGCGACAAATCCTTGATAATCCAGCGCAACCGACGCCAACGCGGCCTGAACGTGCGGGCCAGGTCGATTAGAGTGAACTGCGGCGCCGCCCGGCCGCCCAAATCCAGCTTCGTGAATACATGGCACAAGTACAGGTCGCGGTGACACAGACCCGTGGCGTGAAACGCCGCAATGAAACGGGCGAGAGCTATGGCGACATTATGACGCGCGCGCCCATGCACCACCGCCTCATTCGCCTCAACCGCCCGCGCCCAGACGCGGTCGAACGCGTCGCCCTCGGCGGCCGAGAGCAACACGATGCTGCCGCGCTCCGAAATTCCGCGCATGTGTTCCGCCGCCGCGATGGCCTGCGGCGCAGAAACGTGCGCCGCCGACAAAAGCCGGCTCTGATCGCATTCCCACCACGCTCGCCCGTGACGAGCCGACTGCCGCAGCATTCGGTCCCAGGTGCTCCTCCAGTCCGCCGGGCCGTAACGCTTCAAATACAACAATTCCGAACCGGCGCCATTCGGCAACTCCCAGCGCCAGCGTTCGCGCCGCCCCAGGCCCGGTTTCGCCAGGCATTCCCACTTGCCGGCCAGGGCCAGTTCCAGCGGTGAATGATCGAGCAGCTCGGCCGGGCGGGCCAGGCCGGCCGCGGCCAGCCGCTCGCGCCAGGCCGGGGCGATGTATTCGCCGATGCTCAAACCAGGTCCCCTGGCCCGGCCGGGCTCACAGCCGGCGAACTCTGCAGGCGCTCTTCTCGCATTAGCCGCTCGTTCCACTTGTCGAACAGCCGGTTCATCTTGATGCGCTGCGACTCGTGCCGCTGCCACTGCGTCGCGCCGGCCGCGATTTCGCGCGCCTGCCGCTTGAGCTCAGCGTTCAGCCGCGTGGCTCTGAAATATCGCAGCAGGAAACGCAGCCGGTCAGACCGCGTAGTGAACGGCAGCCCGGACACCGTCAGGTGCGACAGCTCACGCTGCCACCAGGGCTGACTGGACGCCACTTTTCGCCAGCGTCGCGGAGCCGCATCGAGAAAAAAGAACTCCGGCGTCCGATCGGGGTTGGAGCGGACGAGAATGTTGCGCCAAAAGAGCTGCCCGTGTGAAAACCCCAGCTCATGCATGTGACTGACCTGGTCGGCCAGCGTGTGGATCATGGCCTGCCGCGCCTTGGGCGAAAGCGGCTGCCGTCCGGAAACCACGTGCTCCGCAAACGTCGTCAGGTTCGACGCCTCCGGCACCTCTTCCGTAATCAGAAAACAGGCGGCCACGAAGTGCCCAATGCGCCGCGCCCCGAACGCCACCGGCCGCACGGCGGAAATGCCCGCCGCGCGCATGGCCTCCAGGGCGCGATACTCGGCCTGCCCGCGGTGCGTGCCGAAAAACGTGCCGCGCAGCATGGTGCGGATGCGTTTAATCCAGGTCGGATAGAGGTAGCGTTTGACGTAGAAGCCCGGCTGGTTCGCTGCCCTTGCGACCAGCGTGGTATCGGTGGTGCGGCTCCAGGCGGCCACGCGGCCGTTCACCTGCTCCAAAACCTGGTCGACGCGCGCCAAACCGCAGGCGGCCAGGGCCTCACGGTAAGCCGGGTCGATATGGATGACATCGACTTCGAGCATCAGCGCACACCTTTGTGGGGCCGGGTTCCGACCGGCTACGCAGTCACCGCTTACGCCGTCACCGGCGCAACCCGCGACGACACCTGGCGCAGCAGCCGCCCGGCCGCCTGCATTACCATGTCGGCCGTAATGCCGTGCATGCAGCGCAGGTCGAGCGGGCACGAGGGCAACTGACAAGGGCCGCAATCGACCGCCGCCTGAAGCTTGATTTCACCGTCGTAGCCGGTGTCTGTCCACTCCTGGTGAGTCGGCCCGAAGATGGTGACCGTCGGAATGCGATAGGCGATGGCATAGTGCCGCGGGCCGGTGTCGTTGCAGACCATCAGCGCCGCCCCGGCCACAACCGGCTTGAGGCTGCCCAGCGTCGTACCCGGATTCGTGCAACAGACCACGTCCGGTCCGGCCGCGGCCGCGATTTGCTGCAGCAGCGGGTACTCAGGCGGCGCGCCGATCAGCACCGGTCTCAGCTTCAGTTCGCTGGAAATGCGGCGGCCAACTTCCGCAAAGCGCTCCGGGAGCCAGCACTTGGACGCCCCAAACTTCGCCCCGCAGTTGATCAGGGCATAGCGGCCGTCTTCCAGCCCGTAGTGCCGTTTCAGCGCCTCCCCCGCCTGCTCCTGTGCGGGCGAAGCCGCCAGCCGCAGCGCACGGTCAACGACCGGGCAGCCAAGGTGTTCGGCCAGCGCGGCGTAATACGGCAGCACCGAGCTGGGCACGAACTGCCCGTTGCGCTTGAGCGGTCTCAGCCGATCGGTCAGCAGCGCGCTGCGCCAATCTCGCGCGTACCCCACGCGCCGCGGAATCCCCGCCCGCCAAACGGCCCAGGCGGAGCGGAAGGAATTGGTCAGCAGCACGGCAGTCGAGGCGCCGCTCGCGCGCAGGCTTGCAATCACACCGCGCGCGGCCTGCTCTTCGCCGCTAGCAGAGCCGCGGCGTGCCGCCCCGGAATACGCCGAACCAGACCCCGTCGCGCGTGTGGCATCCCCGTGCGTATCGGATGCGTTGCGAGCCGCCCCGGAACGCGCCGACTTGTCGGGCCAAAAAATCAACTCATCATGCCAGCCACAGCCCTCGACGATCTCCCGCACATATCGCCGCAGCAAAAAACTGATTTTGCTCCCGGAAAAGTGGGCGCGCAAAGCCGCCAGCGTAGGCGAAGCCAGCACGACGTCGCCCATCCAATTCGGCAACACAACCAGTATGCCGCCGGCGTCGCCCGCCAGTTCATCACGGCGCCGCGGGAGCAACTTGCCAATCATCGCCCGCTAGTGTAACCGCGCAACCCCAACGCAAAAACTGAGCAGAGCCGGACCCGTTGCGAAGCGGATTCGTGTCCGCCGGTAGTACGCCTCATGCCGATTCCCCCAACAGGAACCGGGCACGCTCACGGCGAAGCATCTGAAACGGCGTCATGCACTTCACGTCGACGCCGATGCAGACATTCGGAATCTTGACCCGATGCACCGAGTTCTCGGGTTTCTCGTGCGTGACGACAACGCACCGGCCCGCCAGCGCCTGCGCCACTAGGTAATAGTCCGCGGTTTGGAGGAAGGTGTTTTTGGCGGCCGGGCTATAAGTCTCGTGCGCATTGACCCAGGCGGAACCGTCCCCAGGGCTGTTACCGCCGCCGAACCTGGTTTGAGGAAAAAATCGTTCGGCTGCGCGAGCGCCCAACGCGCCAGTTCGTCGTCGCCTCCCATGAGCTCGTCGCCGACTTTTTCAATACTGAAAACTTTGCCCGCTTCATGTTCGCGTACCAGCCAGTCCCAGAAAGCGGGGCACAAATCCATGCCATAATGCAGGTTCTTGGCGGCCATGAAGACGTTCGCGTCGAGCAAGTAGGCCATCAGAGTGCGACCCCCAGACTTTCCCCCAGTTCCCGGAAGGTGGTCATCTTCTTGAATCCCAGCAATTGGAAGGCCTCGGTGAATGGAGTGCGGCCCTCCCATGTGCTGGCGACTATGGCGCGCGCGAAGCGCTTACTGACGCGTACCGTGGTCGTGAGGTAGAAATCACCGCCGGCAGCGCGTGGCGTGCTCGTCAGACGCTCGACTTCGGCCTCATACTCGCGCCAGAAGCGGTCTTTCGGCATAGCGCCGACGTCGTAGATCCGGCGCAGGACGACAAGTGTACTCACCTTGAAGCGCCGCGCCAGGCGGTCCACCGTTTCGCGCAGCGGCTCGTTGCCGCGAAGCTCACGTCTGAGGATCGCTTGCGGCACGAGCAGCTCCGCCGCACCGCGATCCGAGCCCGAAGCGCCAGCGAGGGCGATAGCTCGCCGGCACCTTGCGGCCGCTTGTCGATATCGAACATCTTAAGTTTACCGCGGATCGCCGCGGCCGCACGCACCTCCGTCAGGCCGCCCGGCGGACATTTATCTTTTTGGGCGCTAATATCCTTCAATCTAATATCCATCGACTACCGTCCGCTGGCGGAGCCTTGGCCCCCTGTTGCCGTTCGGAAGGAGAACAGAAGCATGTTGCCGCGAAACTTCGCCGTCGCTCTGATCGTGCTCGCCGCCATGGCCGGACCGGGTCTGGCCGCCGGAACGCTCGGCGACCTCAACTGCGATGGCTCGGTCAACGTTTTCGATATCGACGCCTTCGTGCTGGCCCTGACCGATCCCGCCGCTTACGCCGCCGCCCAGCCCGATTGCGACCGGCTGTACGCCGACTGCAACTGCGATGGCGAGATCAATGTCTTCGACATCGACCCATTTGTGCTCTGCCTGGTATCCGGCGGCTGCGCGCCCTGCCCGCCGCCGCCGGGCATGGTGCTGATTCCGGCCGGCGAGTTCCAAATGGGCGATTCCTTCAGCGAAGCCATCGCGGACGAACTCCCGGTTCACGCGGTCTTCGTGGACGCGCTTTACATGGACGCCTGCGAAGTAACCAACCAGCAGTACGCCGAGGCCCTGAACTGGGCTCTGTCCCAGGGCGGCCTGATCGCGGTTGCGGACGGCGTGGTCTATCAACATGGCGCCGGAACCACTTACCCCTACTGCTCGACCAATTCCGCTCCCACCGGCCCGCCGCATTATGGCCAGTACAGCCGCATTACCTGGGACGGCAGCACGTTCAGCGCCGTCAGCGGCAAGGCGGATCACCCGATGGTCATGGTGAGCTGGTACGGCGCCGTCGCCTACTGCAACTGGCGCAGCGCCATGGCCGGCCAGCCGCTCAGCTATGACCTGTCCAACTGGACCTGCAATTTCAAGGTCCGCGGCTATCGTCTGCCGACCGAGGCCGAATGGGAAAAGGCGGCCCGCGGCGGCGCCCCCGGCCGGCGCTTTCCCTGGTCTGACCAGGACACCATCCAGCACACGCTCGCCAACTACTGGAGCTCGTCGGGCGTTTCGTATGACACCAGTCCAACGCGCGGTTTTCACCCGTGTTGGGGCGCCGCAGACAACCCGCTGACCTGCCCGGTGGGCTTCTTCAGCGGCGCGCTGCAATACGCGGCGGATTGGGACTGGCCCGGCCCGCCTGACAGCTACCAGACGGCCGACGCCGCCAACGATTACGGCCTGTACGACATGGCCGGCAACGTCTGGGAGTGGTGCCACGATTGGTACGGCTCGACCTACTACGCCACGAGCCCCTACGAGAACCCCCGCGGCCCGGCCAGCGGTTCATACCGCGTCTTGCGCGGCGGTTGCTGGTACGACTACGCCGACAGTTGCCGCGTGGCCTACCGTGACTACTTCGTCCCGACCAACCGCTACTACAACCGCGGCTTCCGCTGCGTACTGCCGGCGCGGTAAAGACGGCCAATGAGCCCAGTATGACCAGGCGCACATCCGCCGCCCGCCAGCCCCCTCGCTTCTACCTCGCCTGGCCCGCCCGATTATTAAGACAACGTCTGAACAATTGGGGCATTCAAGCCAGCCCTTTATTGCGCAGACGCCGGTTGCGCGATCGTCTCACGACGCAGGCCCGCTGCAATTCAGACATCGTCTGAAGAATCGTCCTCGATTTGCCAGACTGCGCCTGGCGATTCCACCCGCGCGACTCTTGCCGCCCGCTTCCCGCTCCGTGGTCCCATTTACGCTAAACTGCTCTCTATACGCAATCGAAGCCAAGCGATTTAACGAAATCGACGCCCTCCTGCCGAGCGTCGTGGACAGGGCTTCAAAAAGGGAGTTGTGACGAGCGTTGCGCAGGACGCCAGAAACGTGAGATGGAATCGGGTTCACCAGATTGTTAAAGGTTGCGCGGTACGCCGAAAAGCTCGTCGATGAGAGTTGAGGTGCGCTGATGTCCGTCGCCCCGAAACCACCTTGGCAACCGACGTGTGTTCTCCGCTTCGAAAAACCGCTCGACACCAGCATGGGCACAGCCCGCATCGTTACGGACGCTGGCAAGGCGTACCTGAAGGCGCTGGGAAATCCGCAAGGCCCGCACGGGCTGGCGTGCGAATGGGTCGGCACGCAACTCGCTCGCTGGTTGGGCCTGCGCACCTTCGACTTTGCGCTCCTAACGCTGGACGAGTTGGACGAGATCCCCTTTCTGCGCGGTGGTC
>Ga0255347_1002222_pt1 | contig 28316 bp, 25 predicted proteins | sample wastewater_treat_2_FD_192479 | JGI IMG/M metagenome (GOLD analysis project Ga0255347, IMG submission 192479) | Wastewater microbial communities from Lulu Island WWTP, Vancouver, Canada - plant24 | ecosystem: Engineered > WWTP > Wastewater > Unclassified | place: Canada: Vancouver, British...
CTCTGGATACGTAGTTTTCGGCTGCTTTTGTGGGGACTCCGCCTGAGCGACGGACGGCTCCGGCGCCTGCAAAATAGGCGGCCACGGTTTTTTCGATGTCGCCGTTGAATCTGTCTGACAAAATTCTTAGAAGGCGGGCGCCTGCGGCTACATTTTCTTCGGGATCAAAGGGGTCTTTGACATCAAGATAGCTTGCTGTAACAGGCATAAGCTGCATCAGCCCTTGGGCGCCAGCAGGTGAGACAACGTCTGGGTTTGCCCCTGACTCGACCTCTATTACGGCTCTCAGCAAGGCCACTGGGATTCCTGCCTCCTGAGATGCCTTCACAATGATTGTCTTCAGATAGTTACTATCGATACTTCTGGAACCAATGCCTTGCAATTCATCAGGAAAAACCTCTATCTCCGTGGCTGGCTCCCGCACCTGCCTTGTTGCCACAATCTCGGGTTCAGGTTGTGGTTTGGACACCGCCGCTTTCGCAGCCACAGGAGCTGATTTAGGTGTAGAGCCGGCCGTGGCCTTTGGTCGTGAAACGGGCTTATTGAAGTACCAGGAAACTCCGTCCTTCTGACAGTGATAAAAAACAGTATCTCTAAACCTGGTCTGACGGCACTTAGCCCCCTTTGGAACGCTCTCTCTTCGCTCGGCTTTTCCACCGGAGTAAACCTTGCAGCCCTTCCCAGGTGATTGGTTGCTAATAACAAAATGAGGCACGCCATCCTTCTGGCCGCAGATGTAAACGGTATCTGCACTTGCCACGACAGAAATGGCCAAAATAACGAGACTTACTGTAGCTATTGTAAGCACACGCAACATGGCGAGCATTGTAACGCAATTTGGAAACAAGCGCGTAATTTGGGCAGGGACAGGGGCGGGGACAGGGGCGGGAGCAGGGGCAGGAGCAGGAGCAGGGGCAGGGAGACGATTGTGCTGATCTGCAGGATCTGGAGCTAAAAGGCGGTCGAGAGGGCACCCAGCAACATGGTCCGGGGGCAATCCTGGAGGGCGCTATCGGGAGTTGCCGGGACCCGACGTCTTTTAGCTGACATGAAGGCCGCGCAGCGGCCCGTCCGGGCCAAAAGGATGAACGTACACGTTAGCAATCGTATATCTCGCCCGGACGATGTCACTAAGAGACAGTCGGGGTGGCTACGGGAGATTTTGGGCCCGGAAGGATGCCCCCGGACATGTTTTATAACTGTAACGAAGAGATCAAACGCAAAAAAGATCGAACAATCGGGAGCCAGAACATGCTAATTAGCACGATCAGGGGCAGGATCAGGATCAGGAGACAGGCGTCAATGCTCGGCCGTGGCTTTGCTCCAACTGACGGAAAAGGCCTGGCGCCAAGGGATTGAGCCGTTGACCAAAAACCAGCCACCAAAGATCAGCAGCTGCAGCAACTGCATCGTCCAAACAGTCAAGGCGTACGCCATACCAGCAGGCGAACCAGGCGCCACACCATACAACTCGATTGGCTTCAAAAGGAAATACCAGAAAGTACCCACATTAGCAGGAGCATTAGGAATCATCATCCCAATCACAATCGTCGACATCATCGCAAAGGCCCCAAGCAACGGAATACCAAAAGGCACCCACCCACCGCCAGCACCCCCAACCTCAAACCCCATTCCCAGCAGATACAACCCTATCCCATTAGAGGCCCAATAAAAGAAAGACAAAAACAAGAACCACAAAAAGTTTTTAACATCCGGAAATATCGACAAACCAGTAAGAAACCTATCCAAAAACCCACCTAATGCCAAGCCAAACTTACTGGAAATCCGGGAAGTTGAATCCTTGACAAACGCCTGGATTGGGTAACGAAACGCAAACATCATTATCAAAACAACCACCAACCCAGTAAACCCAGCCAGCGCGATGTATGTACCAATCCTCAATTCCGTAAAAGACTCACTGTTGGAATTCGGCATAAAAAGCAGCGCGACAGCTAAAAAGCCAGCAACCATCACGCCATCTATTACCCTTTCAACTACAATCGTCGCCAGTGCCGTTGAACGCCTGATGCTAGCCTGGGTCGAGATAAGCGCCGGCCTGACCAGCTCACCCAACCGCATCGGCATCAAAAAAACGGCCATAAATCCAACAGAACACACTTTATTCAATGTCCAAAGATCCACTGGTGCCAATGGTCTCAACAGCGGCTGCCATCGCCAAAAACGGAAGATGTGCATTACAACTAAGGTCAGGAAATACAAGGGTAAATACAACAGATCCAGACGCCAAGCACTCCCCGCAACCAAATAACGGCCATCAAGCGACAGATCCCCTGAAATCAAGGTGTCTATTGGCCACTCATCGAGAGCAAGCCAGATAAACAAGACCCCAATTCCAATTGAAATCAACCACTTAAGAAATGTTTTCGCAGGTTGTGGCAACGACATTACTAGTCACGCCCCCAAAAATCTCCGTCAACCTTGATCATCTGGGTATCTATTAACTTCCAGGTGTTACCAAACCTTTTCCATTCCTCCTGGAAGCGCACAAAGTTGACTGTTATGGAATCGCTACGGCGGAGACGCGCCTTGACCGTCACTTTGGCCGTGTGAGTACTATCTTCCTTGGTCGGACGCTTTTCCCTGACCGAAACAACGGCATACTCCTCTAAACGGTTCAGATTCTGGGCAGGATCATGAAGGCTTTCAAAGGCCTCGTGCCCTTCATTTGCAACAAAAAGCGCCGCACTATCCACCGATTGCGCCACCAAATGATGATGATAATTGCGAAGCGTTTCATCGAGATGTTCCATGGCATTAAAACCGCTGGCACATCCCGTAAACAGGGAAAACACAATAATAAAGCTAAATAATCCAAGAGGTTGTCTAGCGCCTAACGTCTTAGTTTGAAGGAATCGGAAAACCAAAAGAAGTCCCCCGTGGAAACGGCGTAAAGGTATCAAAGTTAACAGCAGAATTCCAGCACATAGATCTAGGGCGCTGTCCTGACTAGACGGAACCCAACGTAGTCGATGCCGTTGGTAGGGGTGCTATAGCCGCGATAACCCGACCGCGTGAACTTGGCTGCACCGGTCCAAGAGCCGCCACGTACTGAACGTTCACCGCCACTAGGGGGGCCTAGTGGATCTTCGCACCCTCCAGCACAAGTGCGGTAATAGCCGAAATCAAACCAGTCATTCACCCACTCCGAAACGTTACCGTGGACATCGTACAAACCAAATGGATTGGCCGCTTTTTGCCCAACCTTATGGGTTATATCACCTGAGTTGTAGCTGTACCAAGCAGCCTGGTGTAGTGAAATTCCGGCATCGTTATCATCCCACACGCATACTGGCTGCCCACCATCCGTAATGTTGCCCCCTATCCAGTATGCAGTTGTAGTTCCAGCTCGGGTGGCAAACTCAAATTCTGCCTCAGTGGGTAAACGATAACCTTTACAGTCAAGACCCTTAAAGGTTACATCGGCATAATAGTTACCGCCGCCTGGAGTACCTGTGGAATTGCTTAAGATGTAACACTGTTCAAGATTCTTATCCTGGGAAAGCCTGTTCGCATAATAAACCGCATCAAACCAAGTAACCCGTTCAACGGGGCAGGAAGCGCCGCAGCTAAGATACTTAGATGGGTTGTTGCTAATCAAGGTGTTCCATTCTTCCTGTGTAACTTCAGTCTGTTTCATATAGAACGGACGAGTTATCGTGACTGAATGAACTGGACCTTCCCAGTCGAAACGACATGCCTCACCACCAGGAGTGCCCATTTCAAAGGTACATGCTGGAATCAGACACCAGCCACCAGTGCAATTACTGGAAACTGAGCATTCAATGAACTTCACACAGTTGTTACCCTGGCGACGATATCCCTCGTCACAGATACACAGCGCATCACCAGAACCGCTGACTACACAGGTGCCGTGGTAACTACAGGTAACACCTGAACATGGATTTTCAACGGCAACGCATGTGAGGCCAGTTGAGGGACGGTAGCCGTCGTTGCAGATGCAAAGGGCGGTACCAGAGCCGCTGACGACACAGGTGCCGCGGTTACTGCAGGTAACACCTGAGCATGGATCTGCATCGGGAACGCAATTAAGGCCGTCTCGATGGTAACCATCGTTACAAATGCAAAGGGCTTCGTTGGCGCCGCTGACGACACAAGTACCGTAGTTACCGCAGCTAACACCTGAGCACAAATTGGCATCGGGAACGCAATTAAGGCCGTCTCGATGGTAACCGTCGTAGCAGATGCAAAGGGCCTCGTTGGCACCACTGACGACACAAGTACCGTAGTTACCGCAGCTAACACCTGAGCATGGGTCTACATCGGGAACGCAATTAAGGCCGTTTCGATGGTAACCGTCGTTGCAGATGCAAAGGGCCTCGTTGGCGCCGCTGACGACACAAGTACCGTAGTTACCGCAGCTAACACCTGAGCATGGGTCTACATCGGGAACGCAATTAAGGCCGTCTCGATGGTAACCGTCGTAGCAGATGCAAAGGGCCTCGTTGCCACCGCTGACTACACAAGTACCGTAGTTACCGCAGGTAACATTTTTACAAGGAGAATCTGGCGCTTCACCCCCATCATCAACGAAAGTGCAAGTAAGCCCGTCACGGCGGTAACCATCATCACAAATGCAAAGGGCTTCGTTAGAACCGCTGACTACGCAAGTACCGTGTCTGCTACAGGTAACCCCTGAGCATGGATCTGCATTGGGAACGCAATCAAGGTCGTCACGGTAGTAACCATCGTTGCAAATACAAAGAGCTTCGTTGGTGCCGCTGACTACGCAAGTACCGTTATCACCACAGGTAGCCTCTGAGCACGGATCTGCATCGGGAACGCAATTAAGGTCGTCACGGTAGTAACCATCGTTGCAAATACAAAGGGCTTCATTAGGGGCGCTGACCACACAGGTGCCGTTATCACCACAGGTAACCCCTGAACATGGGTCTACAACCGGAACGCAATTAAGGCCGTCGCGGTAGTAACCGTCGTTGCAAATACAAAGGGCTTCGTTGGTGCCACTGACGACACAAGTACCGTAGTTACCGCAGGTAACATTCTTACAAGCAGAATCATGCTCTTCACCACCATCATCGATAATACAAGTCAGGTCTTCTGAAGGACGGTAACCGTGATCGCAGATGCAAATCGCCTCACCAAAACCGCTGACTACACAAGTGCCGTGGTAACTACAGGTAACGCTCTTGCAAGGAGAATCCGGCGCTTCACCACCATCAATGACTGTGCAAGTGGTGGGATCAGACAAACGATAGCCCTCATCACAGATACAAAGGGCTTTATCCAAGGAAGTGACAATGCAAGAGCCATGACCACCGCAAGTCACACCATCACACGGCGAATCTGACACTTCGTCACCTTTAACACACTGGGCTCCATCTGACTGATAGCCAGGACGGCAGAGGCAGACGGCGGTATTGCCATGGGCAACCGCACACGTGCCATTGCCCTCACAAACAACGTCTTTGCATGGGTCGATAGCTACGGATTCCTTGCAGGCACCTTCTTGCAGTGTAAACCCTGTGTCACAAATGCAAATGGGCCCCTCGGCACCAATGGCACAACGACCATGACTACCACAGTCAACCCCAACGCAGTAGTTTTCGAATTGCACGCCACTATCGCCACAAGCAACAAAAAGCACCGCAATCAAAGGCAATATTCGCTTTAACATGAGCCCTCCCAGAAACCAAAACGCAGCCAAGCATTAATCAAAAATCGGCCAATCGTTGCTTGCAGTCTACAATGCCAGGGAGTGGCTATCAATCAATAAACACTCAAAAGCAGTCATAAACCAAGAATAATCCCAACCCTGTCCCCCGTCCCTGCCCCCTGCCCCTGTCCCCTGCCCCTGTCCCTGTCCCCTGCCCCTGTCCCCGTCCCTGCCTCCCGCCCCTGTCTACCGTCCCAAAACCTCCGCCCTCCACCGCTCTTTGGCCCCAAAAGTTGCAAATCAAGCGCAGTCTCTGGATAATGCGCCGGTCTATTTTGGAAGCAGGCATTTTGAAAATAGCTATTCCAACAGATGACGGCGTTCACGTTTCTCCAAGGCTGTGGCGTGCGTCTCACTTTATGATTGCCACAGTCGAATCCGGTAGTTTCAGCATCTTGGAGCTGCGAGAAAACAAGTCCGTCCGCCGAGTTCCCGCACGTCCTGTCAGACCTGGATTCAGAGATGATCGCTACACAGCTGTGGCAAATCTGCTTAGCGACTGCAGGGTCGTCATCGCGTCATCCATTGGGTCTGCCATGCGCAACACCCTGTTTAGATGGAACATTGATGTCATAATCACATCCGAATATCTGGTGGATCGCGTCATCGCCCTCTTCGCGTTGGCCCTCCTAATCGATGAATCCAAGATCGACCCAGAGGACGAAGAACTGGCTGAAGTCGTCTATGGTCACTTGGACTTTGACGATGGGTTTGATGGCTGATGCTTCAGTACGCTGCCCAGATTCTCGATGCTTCACTAACATTGAATGACTCGTTGGTTTTAGACCAAGTTTTCCTACAGCTGGAGTCTGGACGCATCCATGCCCTTGTGGGGGCCGGTGGTTCTGGAAAGACCCTGCTTTTGCGAATGCTGGCTACATTGCTTCAGCCATCGAAAGGCGAGCTTCACCTTTTCAAAAAAGCAATTAATTTCCGGGACTTAAAATCACTACGCCAAGTCAGGTCTAATATCGGTGTCCAATTCCAAAACCTAGCACTTTTTGACTTCCTAACGGTCGGACAAAATGTTGGCTTCCCCTTAGAACAAGACTCAGAACTCACAAAAGACATCTCTATACAAGTAAAAACAGCCTTAGATTCCGTTGGCTTAGATGGCCGCCAGGAGCACGCGATATCCGCTTTATCAGGCGGCATGCAGCGACGCGTCGCCATCGCTAGGGCCGCAGTCGCAAAGCCAAAGCTACTGCTTTTTGACGACCCAAGCGGGGGACTTGACCCAGTGACAACATCCAGAATTTTCGAATTAATTCGCACCATTCAAAAGGAAAATGATAACACAGTCGTGATTGCGTCTCACGATATCGACAGGCTTGTGAAGTTATGTCACATCTTTCACGTGGTCGATCATGGTAAGGTCATTTTCAGTGGCACCTTGAGTGAGGCCAGACAAAGTACAGACGATAGGGTCAAGGTGTTTTTAGATGTCTAAGCCCGTTGAAACAGACAGCTTTTTGGGCAACTTTGGGCGCACCTTCATCACGGCTTTTCAGACCGTAGGCGCCATGACCTTGTTGCAACTGCGCATTTTCAGGTCGCTATTGGCCATCAAAAACTTTGATTACGACGAAAGCGTCACGCAACTGTTCAAGATTGGGGTTCGCTCTTTACCCGTCGTTATAGCCACAGCCGCCTTTGTCGGGGCTTTGATGGTCGTTGCATCTGGCAACTTTGTAAGGGCGACGGGCGCCACAACGCTGATTGGATGGGCTGCGGGCACTGCCGTATTTAGTGAGGTTGGGCCAATTCTGATCGGACTGATGTTTTCAGGACGTGTTGGCGCAAATAACACAGCTGAGCTTGGGACGATGGTTGTCACAAACCAGATCGATGCCCTTAGGGTTCTCGGTATAAACCCCATTGGCTACCTGATCGTGCCACGATTTATGGCCATGATAGTGATGCTGTTTTTTCTGACCGCAATCGGGGACTTGTTTGCTCTCACGGGTGGCGCAATCACCTGTAGGGCCGTCTTGGGAATCGACATGCGCATCTACTGGCAGGGCATCTTGGACAGCAACCTGCTAAGCGAATTCATAATGGGCCTGGTAAAGGCCATCTTTTTTGGAGGCGCCATTGCCATCGTCTCTTGTCACTGGGGCTTGCAAGTCACTGGAGGCGCCCGAGGTGTGGGTCGGGCGGTGAACGACTCAGTTGTCACCTCCGCTATCGCGATTTTTATGGTCAATTTCTTTATAACGGTTTTGTGGACTTGAAAAGGTTATGGGAATCAATTAAATCGCCGCTGCTGCTCTTGGGGCGCACTATCGCCTTGCTGCCATCGGCACGCAAATCTCGTCGAAAGATCCTGGAATCGATGTATTCAATTGGAAATCAGTCGCTGGTTTTCATCGCGCTGACCCTAGCCTTTTTAGGCCTTATTCTGGTTTACCAGGCGTCTTATCAGGCGCTAAAAGTCCTGCCTGATTTGACACCAGTGGGTCCGGTGTTTATTGGGACCATGGTTCGAGTGTTTGGCCCTACTGTCGTCGCCTTGATGCTTGCAACAAGAGTTGGCGCAGGAATTGCCGCGGAGACAGGTTCAATGACAGTAACCGATCAAATTGAGGCAATGAAAGTTACCAATGCCGACCCAGTCGAATACTTGGTCGTTCCACGTTTTATCGCCTCTATAATAATGATGATTGTTTTATGGGTATTTGGGGTCCTGGTAGCCGTCGCAGCTGGCACTTTGATAGGAACGCTGCGTTTCGGCATTCAGCTACGAACCTTTTTGTCTTTGTCAGGCACAACGATGTCAGACGTGTGGGTCGCCTTGTTTAAATGCGTAATCTTTGGGGCCGCCATTCCGATTTTAGCGGCCGATTCCGGATTTAAAGCCACTGGCGGCTCGGAAGGCGTTGGTTGGGCTACAACTAAGGCCGTCGTGCACTCGCTTTTTACAGTGATTTTGCTGGATTTTTTAATCTCCAGCATAGCCTACAGGTTTGGATGGTGACCAATGATTGAATACGTAAATGTCACCAAACAATTCGGCCCCTTAACCGTACTTGACGGTATTAATCTGACCATCAAAGACGGCGAAATCACCTACGTGATTGGAAGCTCAGGCACCGGCAAGAGCGTGCTAGTCAAACACGCCGTCGGATTATTGCGCCCAGATGCTGGTCGAATATTGATCGACAACATAGACACCACCGACTTCAACGAAAGACAGTGGAATCAGATAAGGATGCGATATGCGCTGGTTTTTCAGCACCCTACCCTATTTGATTCCATGTCCCTGGTCGACAATGTGGCCTTACCAATTAGAAAGCATCAAAAAGTCTCCAAACCAGCAGCAAAAAAATCAGCTATGGAATACCTGGAGCGCGTAGGAATGACAACCAAGGCCGACCTGATGCCTTCTGACGTTGGGCCAGGTGAACGCAAAAGAGTTTCAATAGCTAGGGCTCTGACCCTGTCCCCTGATTGCGCCATCTTGGATGAACCGACCACTGGTCTTGATGTCGTCGCAAGCAAAAACATCGATGAAATGATAAGTGAGCTTTCGAAAAGCTTGGGTAAAACCGTTATTGTTGTCAGCCACGACCTTCGGTCCATCTTTGGCGTTGCTGACCGAATAGTTTTTCTTTATAAGGGGAAAATTCGGCTTGATGGCTCCCCATCGGCATTTCGTGCCTCTGACGACCCTGTGGTACGTCAGTTTGTCAGTGGTGAGGCTTCAGGCCCCATGGAGACTTAGTGATGGCCGATGAACAGATGCGACGCATGGAAATCAAGGTTGGCGCACTGATACTTTTTGCCGCGCTGCTGCTGGTTTTCGCAATTTTGCTGCTGGGCGACTACTCCTGCAGTGAATCCAGCTACATCAGTGTGGATTTTCAGACCAGCAGCGACCTTAAAGTTGGCGCTCCTGTTAAAATCAGCGGTGTTACTGTAGGAAAAGTAAATAAAGTTGAACTTTGGGCAGGAAGACGGGATGCAGCCAATGGTAACAAGGTAGTTCAAGTCAGAGTCATTCTGAAGCTCAAGTCAGAATCCCTGCCACTGATTCACGAGGATGCCATTTTCAGGATCTCAACCCTTGGAATCCTGGGTGAAAAATACGTCGAAATCTCCCCTGGAACCTATGAGAAACCTAGCGCAACTGATGGTCAGGTCTTTGATGGCGCAGCTGCCATGAACATCGACGAGGTTGGCCAAAGCGCTGGGGTCATTATTGAACAGGTGTCTACGCTGCTGGCCAAAAATGAACAGACGATTCAGGACACAATCAAAGGATTAGGACAACTTGTAGACCGTGCGGATCGCGTCATCGAAGATAATCAAGAAGACGTACGAGAATTGGTAGCAAACCTAAAACAATTAAGCGCTTCCATGAATGTCGCCATCGGAGATGGTAAGCAGATAAACGAGACGATCACCTCGTTAAAATCCCTATCTGGTTCCATCGATAGAGGACTGCAACCATTAGTTTCAAGGTTGCCAGAGATCGCAAACAACTTAGATGAGACCCTTACCGAAGGGAAATCGTTTGTAGGCGAAGCAAGAGATGCGTTAAAAAAGAGCGAAGTAGCCAAATTATTTGAAGATATTCGTGGCTTAACAGCATCTTTGGCTGACGGCAAAGGCACCCTAGGTGCCCTTTTAAAAGACCGTGAAATCTATGATGATTTAATTGCCCTAATGAAGGATCTGAAACGACATCCCTGGAAGCTTTTATTAAAGGACTAAGTCGAAATAGATGCGACCTATGATTACCAAGATAAAACCCATTGCTATCGCGGTGTTACTCGTGTTCCTAGCTTTCCCGGCCTTTCCTCAAGAGCCTGCCAACAGAGATTCGGCTCAAATTTCCGAATCTGCGGCTTTGTTAGAACAGGCTGACAGGCTGATGCACGCGGGGAAACTATTCGCCGCAACTGCCCTTTATCAACAGGCAAAAACCATATTTCCCACCTGGTGGTACACTTTGGCGAAAGTTCTAGTAACAAAGATTGCCCAGAAGGCTGATTTTCAAACGATCACTCAGGAACTTGCAAAGATTGAAGACCTTGAACCTGCAGGAGATTACGTCCCCCTCATCAGATTGCTCTTTATGCTGGATGCAGGTTTTGCAGACCCTGCGATGGACATGATTCCGACAAACATGCCACCAAGAGAACAAGAAGGCAGAGGAATCGACGCTCTTACTTTACAAATGAAACTGGCCAGAGCCTTGGCATTTGAACGTTCTGAACGTTACCAGGCCGCCATTCGTGAATATCAGTCCATTTTGTACATGGATCGAACCGTTCAAGTGGCCAGATTTAAGTTGGCGGCCCTTTATAAACGAGTTGGTCGCACTCAAGAAGCCACTGAATTAATGCAAGAAGGCGCCACACTCAGCATGTTTCCAGCCAGATGGAAAAACAACTAAAACTATGTAAACATTGGCTCAATGTATGAATAAACAACGAATAATCGCGCTTATTTTTGGAAAATATTGTGAATTTTGTCTGAATTTCGTCACTAATAGAGCAAAGAATTGAAAATTGAGGTTGACGCAAAGACGAACCACCTGCAGAATACCAACGTCTCGGATCCTTGCCTTTGGATTTTGGGAACGGTTGTTGAAGTTGTTTTTTGTAAGATACCAACTTTCGGCAACTCGATTTATATTTGGTCGTAACGTTTGACTGCGAGGGCTGAAGATGATCATCGGACTCGTGATTGCTATTGTTGGTGCCCTGTTGGGAGTCGGTGGTTCGCTGGCTGTTGACTGGATTAACGCGGATGTCGTTGCATTCCAGAACGTGTCGATGTACTCAGCCACGCAGTGGTGGACCGGTGCTCTCTCCATCATGTTGATGACGATTGCGGGTGTCCTGGCGGCTTTGGGGCTGGTTACACAGCGCAAAAAGATTTTCGGGATCTCCGGACTGATCGCCACGGCCCTGTCATTTGTGTTCCTGTTCCTTACCCCATTTGTAGTTTTGGACGTCATCAACGCCGCTATTGAAGCCAAAGTGATGAGCGACACAACTACTATTTCCATGTTCTATGGTTATCACCTCGCATTTGTCGGTATTGTGCTGTTGTTCGTTGGCTTTGTATGGTCGATGGTTGCCCAACCAATATTGGCTGCGGACGACCGCCTTCTTAGAGTCGCGTTGCTCTGGGACGGGAAAATCATCAAGGAAACTACCTTTAATGAAAGGCGTGACATCATCGTTGGTGAAGGTCTGAACTGTGACTTCGTTGTCCCCCATGCCGCTCCTGATGGTGGAAACCGTACGCTATTCAAACACACCGGCAAGGGACAGTATTCTGTTGGTTTGACCAGGGATTTGGCCGGACGAGTTCACTTGGACGGCAGGCTTGCCCCACTGCAAGACTGGATGAAGGCAAACATTTCCGGGTCGGGCCTTACTTATGTCCCGTTAACTAAGCACGATTGGGGTGTACTTGAGTTCGACAACAAGGTCGAGGTCTTCTTCCAATTCGTCCGCCCCTCCGTCATTATTGGCCGTAGCACAGCTGCGTCTATGGACGGAGCCTTCGTCGCAGCGACCGTCTTCTCGGCATTTTTCCTTATCTCCATTTGGATTATTTCGCAGTTCGTTTGGAACCCAGCTGCAGCAATCGTGAAGCACAAATCCGAAAAGCGAGTAATGAAGGTTGAGGCCAACATTGCCATGCAGAAGGATGAAGATATCCTAGAAATCACGGAATCTGACGACGATTCCGTTGGTAAGCGTGCTGAAGGTGAAGAAGGAAAATTCGGAGACCCCGACAAGGATCCAACCTTGGAGAGTAAGGTTCCGAATCGTGATGGCGCCCTGACCAACAAAATCGACCCCAAGAAGATTGGTCTTGCAAACGTGCTTTCTAATCAGCTCGGTCGCAGTAGCGCCATTTCATCAATTCTCAGTGACAACGTGGACGCGTTCGACAACCGAATGGCCGTTGCCATGGCCGGAACCGGGTCCGAACTGCAAGTAGGCTACGGCGCCGGTGGTATGGGCTTTAAAGGAACTGGCCCTGGTGGTGGTGGAACTGGTGGTTATGGTAGAATCCACGGTCTTGGCCGAGTTGATACCGGCGGTGGAATGGGAATGCGCGCAGGCCTCGGAAAAAAAGGCACCAAGAAGGTTGGCCAGATGAAGCTTGACTCTGGTACTTCTGCTGGGTTCTGTAAGAAAGAAGACATCCGTACTAACGTTATGCGTCGTGCTGGTGCTATCCGCGCCTGCTATGAGGCTCAGCTCCAGATTCATGAGTCCTTGGCTGGTAAAACGACGATACGATGGACCATTGATGGCGAAGGTAAAGTTGCACAGGCTTCGATAGCTTCTTCTACCCTTGGTAACGCAAACGTTGAGCAGTGCGTGCTGAGGGTTATTCGCGCCATGAGATTCCAAAAGCCTGAAAGCGGTGTCTGCATTGTGCAGTGGCCGTTTGTATTCAACCCAGGCTAGGTCGAGCACGTCTTTGGGGTGACGTAGGCGCCTATACCCCAAAAAGTGCACCGTTTATACGCGTGTGCACAGAATGATTGTTGACAGTCGGACCGATGCCAAGTATAACTTGGCGACCCTAGTTCGTTACTGGGCCGGGGTGAGACCGGTTCGAAAGGTATTGGGATTTGCCACCGTCTTAAACGTTAATTCGGTGAGGAAGTTCCATTGAGGCAGTTGGTTACTTTTTTAGAGGAGTGCACAGATGTTCGGATTCATCGCAACGGCCTTTCAGGCAGGCGGCGGAAACATGTTCGTCATTTTGGCGACAGGTATCATCATGCTCGGTATCATCATCGAGCGAGCCGTCGTGCTTTACTTCCAGGCTAATCCCAACAAAGAAGCCTTTATCAAGATTCTCACCAAGTACATACTGACTGGCGATCTTCGTCAGGCTATCAATGTATGTTCCAGTTCCAAGTTCCCAATGGCTAAGATCCTGCAAGCAGGTCTTATGAAGGCCACTGAGAGTGACGAGCTGGTTCAGGCTGCGATGGACGAGGCTGCTCTGCGTGAGATCCCAAAGATCGAAAAGCGCATCGGCTTCTTGGCCGTCGTTGGTAACGCAGCAGTTCTCATGGGTCTGCTCGGAACCATTTTCGGTCTGATTCGTGCGTTCGGCGCCGTTGCTGATGCTGACGCGGCTTCAAAGGCGACCGAGCTTGCAAAGGGTATTTCCGAAGCTATGTACAACACTGCATTCGGTCTGGCCGTTGCTATTACTTCTGCTCTGTCTTTCGCAATTTTCCAGGCGAAAGCTCAGCAGCTGATTGACGATATCAACGAATCAGTCGTGACAGTGTTGAACCTTGTCGTGGCTAACCGGGATAAGTTCGGTAAGTCCGAGTAGTCCCAGTACCCTACTGGTCTTGGTGGCATAGTCTTGCTTAATTAAGCGGGGGTTGTGCCTTGCCAAATGCTCTGGGAGGGCTCGAATGAGCGCGAAGAAAAATCAAATCGTCGAATTGAACCTGGTTCCGATGATTGACTTGTTTATCGTGTGCGTTACATTCCTGCTGATGACCGCAGTCTGGACGCAGACTGGCCGTATTCAAGTCGACCAGTCAGTTCAGAAGCCGCAGCCTAAGCAGGAGCAAACGGAACCGCCGAAGCGCCTGACCATCATGGTTGACGCCAAGGGCTACATGGTGAAGTATGCTGAGAACCAGCCATACTCCATCGCAAAGGCCGGTGACGGTTCCTACATGCCCGATAAGCTTGAGGAACACCTGAAGGAACTGGAACTTAGCAAGGATCAGAAGGTCATCGTCGCTCCAGACGACCGCATACCTTACAAGGATATGATAACGGCGATGGATGCGTGTATGATTGCTGGTCTTGAGAACCTGGTTGTGGCTGATATTGACGCGGCCAGGAATGAAATGGGAATGTAGTAACGCGAAGTGCCGGCGATAAGCTGATACTCGTTATGCAACGGAGGACACATGTCCATCAAGAAACCAAGCAGCCGAGTTGGTTATAGCGTCAGGAATATGCGTAGTATCCGCGTGGGGTCTAACAAGAGTAAGAGGAATCAGCTCTTCTCTTTGAACTTGGTTCCCATGATTGATATGTTCGTTATTCTGGTCGTTTTCTTGCTGATAACCTTCTCCGCTACAGGCGAAATCCTGCTGCAGCAGGCGGATATCGAGTTGCCAAAAGCATACTCTGGGCGTGAGCTTGAGCGGTACCCCATGATTGCTGTATCAGCTAAAGACGTTGTGTTTGAGGGTGTAGAAGTCATCCGCACAGGGTCGGTTACCGAGCAAAACTTCCCAGACCTGAAGGTTCCTGAGCTTTCTAAGGTTTTGAAGACGGCTCACGATGCTTATCAGAGCAACCATCCTATGCCAAACGACCCTGAGAAGGCGAAGAAGTGGCTTGAGGAATCTAAACAGATCATCATTCAGGCCGACGAGAACATTGACTTCGAAGTAATACGGCTTGTTATCACTACGGCCGCCATTGAGGGGTACTCTGCTATTAACTTTGCTACTCTTAAGAAGGCACGCGATAGCGCACCAGCAAGTTAGCACTCCAATTTTGCCCTTCCCTATCGCCTAAGCTTTCATCCCACATCGTTTGTGTAAGGTTGTATGCGAGCATCGCAGTGGGCCTGACTTGGCCCTGGCCCTCATACAGATCCTGCCAATTAGCATGTGCTAGCTCCTGATCGTTTGTTGGGCTTTGGCGTTTGATCTCTTCGTTACAGTTGTAAAACATGTCCGGGGGCATCCTTCCGGACCATGTTGCTGGGTGCCCTCTCGACCTTCTTTTAGCTCCAAATCCTGCAGATTAGCACAATTGCCTTCCTGTCCCTGCTACTGCCCCATCTTGAGCAGGCTATCCGCAGATTTGGCTGAGCCGCCGCCTCTTACTAGGTGCAATGGGGGCGAGAGCAGGCGTCCGTGTACTGTCAGGGCTTTTAGCTCTTCTGGGTTTTTGATTAAGGGTGTGACTGATATGGTGTCGGCATCTTTCATCTTGATTTCTATTAGTTTGGTGAATAGCTCAGGGACATTCTCTCTTTCAAAAATGCCAACATAAATATCGACGACTTCGCGTTCGCCACCTTCGCCTATTAATGTCAGGGGTTCAGGGGTCCAGGCCGCGTATCCAGCCATATCTTTTCCGTAGCTTCGATAGCGAATGACACTGCCCACGAGGGGTGTCGCCTTTTCGCCTTCAATTACCGGCGCAAGCTGTAGGACTGGGACATTGTTCGAGGGGTCTGCGGTAAAAAACAGTGCTGCATAGTTTCTGCCATCTTTGGGTAGGCTTGTCATTATCCTAGTAAAGATTTTGACCTCATCTGGTACTGATGCTCCTACAATTCGATTTCCTTGTGCGTCCTCAACGGCCTGAAACTCCACCCTTTCGTTTTTAGCGACTATTACTATGGGAATCTCCATGACATCGGTTGGTTCGCCATCAAAGTCGTCATTCCAGTAGCTCAGTACAAAGGTATGAAAGGTTCCTATCTGTTGAGGTACTTCTAGTTCATAAACACAGTCATCCGACTCCAACAACTCTTGACCAAAAGCCTTTAGTTTGAAATGACTGCCAAGCTGCGTGGATACAACATTGCAAAAGAATGGGACCGTTGTTCCAGCCATGACCTCTATCGCACGATATGATTCACCTGGCTTTAGTTGTAGCCTTGCAAACGGCTCTTCATCGATGTGGGCCGTGACTATCTTGGGTTCTTTAAATGATTTGGTGGCGCCATGAGGCAGATATGACCACCATACCAACAGGGCACCAAGAACAATCAGCACACCTAACGCCACTAGAATAATTCGCAGAACAGGTGGTTTTTTCAAAACTTTCGAGTCTTCTTGATCCATCTGAGTTACCTCGTCGTTCATCGGTCTTACCCGGCAAAAAGCGGCTTTCATGTTACCCCAATTGGGTAGATTTAGCAGTGTTTATTGGGGTAAAATCAAGGCCACTAGGCTCAATCTATAGAGACCATCGAAATTATTGGCATCTAACCCCTTTATAGTGGTAAATTTAGACTGTTTATACGGGAGGTTTTCAGTGTCGGTAGATCCCCGCCAAGAAATGGACGCAGCGCAGGTCAGGGCAATTTCTCAACGCTGTGGTGAATTTACCATGGCGCTGGTTAGGACGCTTTCCCAAGCTGGGACATACAATCCAGACCATCCCTTGGTAAAGCAGGCGGCTGAAGAGCTGTTTCATAAGTTCAAAGAACTGACCGCCCATGCCGTGGAAATTGCCTACGTTTTAACATCCACCGTTGATGATCGTGGGATTTTGGTTGAGGGATTGTGTCCAGATCCAATTGAGGTCGCAAAGACTTTTAGAAGCCTTCTTGGAGCCCACTTTATCAATAAGTTTCATGAGTACTTTCTTCGCAACAAAATAGCGTCATTTTCAATCAAAAGCGCAATTGAGCTTGAGGAATTCGAGAAGTTCCTGGTCATCTGGGTTTCTTGGGGATTAAGACTAGATGAAGAAGCCAGCGGAGCCGATAGTGCACTTGCTCTTTCGGATCAGCTACTTGAGAACGAAATCTACCACGTCACTATTGTAGGCCTTGATGAAGTAGTCGGCGGCACCAGACACCTGAACTGGGCTGTCAAGATCGCGCTGACCAGAATCAGGAAGGATATTTCGCGTCTGCCCCTGCTTGTTGGTTCCACGCCCGAATATATTCAAAAGATTAAAATTCAAGCCATCTCAGATATTGTCAGGCCCATTACCAGACTCGATCTACTTCGAGACATTCTTTTGAACCTTGACCTAGTCTCTGAAGGACAGATTGGAAGCCATGAAGAAGATATCTTTGATGTAGTTCTGCAGGCTATTCCGGAAGCATCATTAAATCAATTGGCACTTGAACTTCTGGATTTAATTGAGAGTTACGACCAAAAAACCATGAAACACAGGATCGTCGGACGAGAAGTCGTACACTTCATTGACGCCGTAAAACAAGTTTTGCGCCAAATCTCATTAAGACTTGCTGTGTTTGATAGTACAGAACATCGAATAGTACTGGTTCAATGCCACTTAAGAGGCTTGATAGGATTTGAAGAGCTTCCACCCGGAGCCAAAAGAAAGATAACCGCTGGTAAATCAGCAGATCGCTATATCGAGTTTTCAGATCTGTACTTTGAGGATTTTAAAAACTGTGAATCCACTGAAACCTTTGAAAAATACACAACAATCCTTGCGGAAGTAACTCCAGAATTATTGGAAAGAGGCCGTGTTGACCTTGTGACCAAGCTTTTTGAGTTCTTCGGTTGCTGTGTTAAGGAGTCCAAATTTCAAGGCCTAGTGACGAATATGTTATCTAAACTAGAGACGGGTGGAGTCATCGATGCACTAATTGACGCTGCGGAAGCGCTTCCTAGAGAAAGCAGAGGCTCATTAGAAAATGCGATTGCAATGTTTGGAAAATCGGTCGTTCCAATTCTGCTTTCTATGCTTGGAGCCGATTCCAGTGATGTAAGCTCAAAGAGACTAGCCAGCTCAATACTGGTAAAAATTAATGAACCCGCAGTTAGGCCTTTGATTGACGGACTGAAATCACGTCGCTACTTGGCGGATAGCGTTCTCTTAATGATACAGACCCTTTCTGAGATAGGTTCTGAAGATGGCAAGCCTGTATATATTGAGCATATGAACCACCAAAACGTTAAGGTCCGTGAGGCCGCTTTAACTGCTTTGGCAAGATTTGAAGGCAGTGACGTTGAAGAGGCTCTGGTCAGGGTTTTACAAGACGATGATGAGACCCTCTGCAGACGGGTAATTCAGCTTCTAGGTGCTAGAAACAGCGTCCACCCAGCCTTCTTGGATGCGATCTTCCAGACGATTAAAATGAGAAACAGGAACGAGGAAGAACCCGGCGAAGCATTGCAGGGAACTGCGCTTCGGGCCTTGCTGGATTATGCAAAGACATCACTTCCAGAGTCTCCTCCAATAGAGGCTGAACTCCGTGAAATTGTTGCTCCTGTTAGGTTAAAACAGCTGCTGCCAGGACGCCTTGGGGTTCGTCCAAAGCCAGAATCATTGGTTTTGATTGCGATTGAGGCTCTTGGCGTCATTGGTGGACAAAAATCCACAGCAACCCTGGTAACACTTTCCCAGGATTCAGACAAAGAGAAGGCAGAGGTGGCTGGTAAGGCGCTGCAAGTGCTTTTGCGCCGCCAACAAGGCAGCTAATATCTATTGGGTACCTAGCAGATTTACCAAGAACAAAGACAAAGGTGACCAGTAGGTAACAAGGAGAAGAGTAGCCAAAGATATCAACAGGAACGGAATTACAGCCACTATCAGCTCCAAAATTGGCCTCTTGAAGGCAAGCGAGCCCACAAAGAGGTTTACACCTACTGGCGGAGTGTTAAAGCCAATCTCCAGGTTCATCAAGAACACGATACCCAAGTGGACCGGATTGATCCCGTAGTGCAAGGCCACTGGGATGATGATCGGCACAACAACCATAATGGCCGAGTAGATATCCATCAGCATACCAACGGCCAATAAAAAGATGTTCAACACAATCAGGAACGTAAGCGGGCTGCTGATGTTCGAGCGCACCAGTTCAAACAGTTTCTGGGGAACTTCGCGGTCGATAAAGAAGTTGGTCAAAGCTGTAGCAGACATCAGGATCAACAAAATGCCGCCAACCAAGACCATGGCATCCCTAAAAATCCTGGGCAGCCTGCTAAACTTGATATCCTTGTAAATGAAGACCTCAACTATCAGCGTGTATGCCGCCACAATTGCGGCACCGTCAATAGCTGTAAAGAATCCGCCATAAATACCAATGATTACGATTAACGGGATTGGAATCTCCCAAATCATGTCCTTGGTAGCCAGGCCCAGTTCCTTCCATGAGAATTTAAAGCGTGGCACCTTGTGGCGAATGCCGAAGTAAAGCGAGTAAAGAGCTACGAGCAAAACGGAAACGATTCCGGGGATTGCGCCTGCAACAAAGAGCCTGTCAACTGAAACCTGCATCACAGGCTCAGGTGCTGCCACAGCAACGCCCGAGCCACCGTCACCATCATCATCGCCACCAACATCGCCAACACTAGCCATAGCAGCGGCCTCGACGTCGTCGATTCCCAGCTCCGCTAGTAATTCGTCATCTTCATCGATGTCCTCTTCAGCAGCTACAGCAGCCCCTTCAGGCTCGCCTGAGCCGTCGATTTCACCACCCTCAGCAGCGGCACTGTCAGCTGCTACCTCTACACCCTCCTCAGGTGTAGCAGTGCCGTCCTCGGCAGCGACCTCTACACCCTCCTCGTCGGCAGCTACACCTGCCCCATCGTCAAGGTCATCATCTTCCGCCATCAGCCTGTCTAATTCATCATCAAGGGCGGCCTGAGCTGAATCAACCGGGGCTCCAACCGTTTCCACGATGGCCTCAGGCTCATCGAGACTACCGCCAAAATCGGCAGGCATGGATTGCATGGTAAGACCAGCAATCATGGCGTAAACGATAAGGGGAAGGCTTGGAGGGAATAAAATACCTCTGGAACCACCTGAAGTAAGCAAACCAAGTGAGAAACGATCAGGGTAACCATCCTTTAAGAGGGCTGGCAGCAAAAGCCCACCCAATGCGACAATGGTGACGCCAGACGCACCCGTGAAGGCGGTAAAACCAGCACACGCCACAATCGCAACCATGGCCATCCCACCAGGTAGCCACCCTACTGCCGCTCTTGAGAAGCGCAGCAACCGACCAGGCGCCCCACTCTCGGCCATCAGATATCCAGCAAGCGTAAACAGGGGAATGGCGATGTAAATCGGCGTCGACGAAACGCTCAGGTAGTACGACGCAAAGAACAGCTTAAGGTTTTGCGCTCCAGCCAGATAGCCAAGGATGCTTCCTGAACCTATGGCTAAAAACAGCGGCAGGCCCAAAAGTGTAAGGACAACAATTGCAATAATTCCCAGGGTAATCATTGTGCACCCCCTTCGTCAGCGACAACAGGGGGAAGTTGCGCCTCTGCAATCTCGGGCATAGCTTCCGGCTTGTGTTCCGTTCTGTCGGGAGGCTCATATCCCGCAATGGCATACACTGTCCTGGCCAAGAAGTGGACCCCCATTAAGCCCAACCCAAAGGGAATGACCACTGCAAACCACCAGTCCTTGAAGGGTATCCCAAACCCAACAAATCCAACCTTGTCTGCATCTATCATGTCGGAAAGATAGGAGATTCCAATAGCCATCAGCAAGAAGGCTAGGAACATAGCAGATGCGTTGACTGCAATTGCGATTACCCTTTTGGCCGTTCGACTTTTCACAAACTTGGTAACCACATCAATGTTGATGTGGCGTGCTTGGTAGCTGGCTACAGTACCGCCCAAAAATCCGACCCATATGACCAGATACCTGTTGAATTGCGCGAGCTGAGGAATTCCATGACCAGACAGTTTCAGGACCACCTCAACAAAGGCCAAAACAACCATTAGCCCAACAACAAAGGCGAGCAAGGCTGTCTCAATCTTTGCGATCCAGTGTTCCACCTTCTCGATTGTAGCAATCATTTTTGGATCACCTTATTGCAAGAGTTTAAGATGAAATAGACTCTATTTGCACTCTCCGGCCAAGTAACCCTGGACGCGAGTCAACAATTCCTTTGAAAAGAGTTTGCCAACAAGCAGATTGGCGGCTTCCTTGCCCTTTTGTCTAAACGCGGCGATTTGCTCTGGATCCGGGGTAACAATCGTGATGCCCTTTTCCTCAAGAACCTTGATCGATTTGTCATTCAGCCTTCTGGTGGCTCGATCAAGCTTCTTGGTGTACTCCTCGGTCTTGGACTTCAAAATCTGCTGCTGCTCGGGGGTCATCCTGTCCCAGACTTTCTTGTCCAACAAAATAGCACCAGCACCATCAACGATTGGCAGGTTAACCATTGCGGTAAGCTTGGTGTACCACTGAAGGGCAATCCCTGCGACAGGGGAAATATAGACGGTGTCAATCAAACCGCTTTGAAGCGATGCAAAAACGTCCTGAAGCGACAGTGGAACCCCATTAAGTTTAAAGGCTTGGAAAATAGCCTTAGCAAGGGGGTCAACGTCCCAAACCCAAGGCTTAGTTCCGTTCATATCTTCAGCGGTTCGAATCTCTTTTTTGGATAACAGGTAAACAAACCCCTGATCCGACCAGCCAAGCATGACATAGCCAGCATCCATGAATTTCTTTTCAAAATCAGGCTTTAGCTTATTGAAAACGCAGTCGACCTGTTTATAGTTTCTGAAATGAAAAGGCAATTCCATAACGCGAGTCTCAGGCAGCACCTCGCCAAGACCAACACCTGTCAGCCCAGCGGCATGAACCTGACCATACTTCATCTTTTCCAAGACAGTTTTGTCGTCACCAAGAACGCCGCCTGCGAAAAAGCAGAACTTGATGCTGCCATTTGTCTCTTTTTCAACATCCTTTGCCAATTGGCGCATCACCTTCAGCCAAACAGAGCCCTCTGGAGCGACAGTAGCCACCTTCAGAGTGAAGTCTTCAGCCTTCACAGCCCCAGGCACCAAAAGCGCCAATGCCACTAACAAACTTGCAAATCTTGTCTTCATGGAAAGCCTCCTTCCAAAAATATACCTAGTTAATCTAAGAACAGGTCATCCGCCCTGTCTAAAAGAGCCTCTGCCTGTTTCTTGGATGCAACGTTAACCAACAGGAATTCCGAATCTGGGTAGTCTGGGTAGTCAATGACGCCCTCTAAGACCTCTTCAAACAGCTCACGGTTTTGCGTTTGAACGCAATAGGATTTTGCAAAAAAGACCTTTGAAAGCAAGAACTTACCTTCCGTGATTTCAAAGGCCCTTTCAAAATGCATCCGGCTGGCCTCTGGATTTCCACCGACCGATTCACCTACCGCTCCATAAAGAAAACCAAGGAACAGGTGGGGGCCACCGAAAAAGTAAGTCTCGTCAAGTTCCAGTGCACGCTGGGCAAAAGCCGCAACCTTTGGAAGGTCACCCATCACCTCTGGGTCAGACAGGTTCAGGTTCAAATAGCTGCCCAAACAGTCGCCAGCCCAAAAGACAGCATCAATATCTTTCTTTTTTGCTTTAGCCAAGGCCGCCACAAAGTCATCGATAGTCACGGCGTCTTTGTAGCCAGGAAGCCTGGCCTTCAACACCTTGTCCACGTAGTCAAAGCCACGTTTGTAAAGGGCTGATGCCCATTCAGGGTCTTCTTGCTCGATCAGCAGCATTGCAAAGCCACAGTTCAGCTCAGCAGCTCTGATCAGCAGGTCTGGGTTTTCAGGCGATGAAATGATAAAGCCATCAAGCAGTTTTAGCAGTGCTGGTGCACCGGCCATCGCGTGCGCAACCGATGCTTCGCGGTAAAACGACTCTTTTTGATCGTCCATCGTAGCGGTCATGTTGTCCGCCACCAACTTGTTTAACCGGCAACCTGAAAAAGAGAAGATAAAGGACGAAATAACAAAAAAAGTAACGAACAAGCTGGATTTTTTGGTCATGGCTCACCCCTCAAAACCGCCTTGGCATGTTACGACGGGAGTTTAGTAGACGTCAATTGAAATAATCTATTCTAAATCGTATCTGTCAAATCGCATGGCGAATGTGGCTCGGCCTTGAGTCGATGAGCGTAGTTCCGTAGAGTAGCCAAACATTCTTTCGATTGGTGCTGAGGCTTTTATGACTTTTATCACGCCCCTATCCTCCATGGATTCCACGATTCCGCGCCTTGCCTGAAGCCCACCAATGACTTCTCCCATGAATTCGCCAGGCACGACGATTTCGATCATTCCTATTGGAGCCATTTTCGCGGATGATGCCCCTTGGCAGGCCTCGCGCACAGCGTGCATTGCCGCGATTTTTACGGCTGTTTCGTCAATCAGGCGTCCTTCCTGTCCCTCTAGGTTGACGACTGTTGCCTTTATGTCAGTCAGAGTCAGGCCATGCAGGACTCCACCTTTTAAGGCGTCCATAACGCCAACTTTGGCAGCATAAATAAGGTTGGGGGCGATTCCTTGGATGGCGTCGGGGGCGTGCACTTCCTGTCCTGAGCCTCTTGGGGCGGGTTCTACGCGAAGCGTCAACTTTGCATAGACCTTGGCATCAGATGACTCAATGTCGCAAACACCCGCCGCTTCGTGGGAGGTGGTGACTGTTTCTGCATAGACCACTTCTGGACGGCCAACTCGTACAGAGATTCCAAAGTCTCTAGTCAGGCGGTCCGTCACTATTTCAAGGTGCAACTCGCCCATCCCTGACATGATCATCTGGCCGGTGTCTTCGTCTTCTTTGAAATGGAAGGTGGGGTCCTCGTCTGCAATCCTGGCCAGGGTCAGTTCCAACTTTTCGCGGTCGCTTCTGGACTCTGTTTCAACCGCCATACTGATTACCGGGTCCATGGCTCCAATGGCCTCAAGCAGGATTTGTTGGTCTTTGGCACAAAGCGTTTCACCGGTGGCACTGTGCTTAAGCCCCAGGACGCCAACGATATTTCCGGCGCCGACCTCTTCCAGTCTGGACCGGTCCTTGGCGTGGACCAGGAAAATGCGGCTTAATTTTTCGTTGATTCTGCGGTTTGCGTTGTAGACCTCGCACTTTTCGTCGATTTTGCCGGAATAGATGCGAATGTAAGTAAGTCGCCTGCTCTCGTCGACGATTTGCACCTTGTATACCAGGGCGCAAAGGGGGGCTTTTGGATCGTGTGGCCTGCTTTCAGGCGCGTTTGTTCTTGGATTGATGCCCTCAATTGGGGGCAAATCGCCGGGTGAAGGCAGGTAAGCCACGACGGCATCCAAAAGTGGCTGAATTCCCTTGTTACGAAGCGCTGAGCCGCAGAGCACGGGGACCACGGTTCCAGAGCATGTGGCACGGCGAAGGCCCTCTATGATGTCATGCGTAGGGATGTCTTCGCCGTTTAGATAGCGATCCGCGATGTCATCGTCGTTGTCGGCAATACCAGAAATCAAGTGATCCAGCATTGTGGCGGCTTTGTCTTGGTATTCATTGGGGATGCCTTCTTCGACGGTTAGATCCCTGGGGTCATCTCCAGTCCAACGAAGCGTGCGGCCGTGGATGATATCCACCACACCTTCAAAGTCGGCTTCGATGCCGATGGGAATCTGAACGGGAAGAATGGTTTGAGGAAAGCGCTCGCGCATCATTTCGATGCAACCATCAAAGTCGGCGCCGACGCGGTCAAGCTTGTTGACAAAGCCAACTCTGGGCACGTGATATTTGTCGGCTTGGTGCCAAACGGTCTCAGATTGAGGCTCAACCTTGGCGACGCCATCAAAGACGACCACGCCACCGTCGAGGACGCGTAGGGAGCGTTCGACTTCCACTGTAAAATCAACGTGTCCAGGAGTATCTACGAGATTGAATTCGTGATTGTCCCACTCGAAAGAGGTGACGGCGCTTGAAATTGTGATTCCGCGCTCTTGTTCCTGGGTCATGAAGTCCATTACAGCTTCGCCATCGTGGACCTCACCGATTTTATGGGTCTTTCCAGTCACATACAGGAGTCGCTCTGTAACGGTTGTCTTTCCGGCGTCGATGTGAGCAATAATCCCGATGTTTCTGATTTTTTGCATCGACTTTAAGCTGGTGCGGTCACGGGCAGCCATTGCAAGTCTCCCCAAACGGTGGCGGTGATTATGCCAAATAAAGCAGACGCAGTCACTACCCCACACGGATCGCAGTCACTAACCCAGCACAGATTCTACCCCTGTCCCTGATCCTGTCCCTGTTCCTGTCCCTGTTCCTGCCCCTGTCCCTGTTCCTGCCCCTGTCCCCGTCCCTGTCCCTGCCCCTGCCCCTGTTCCCTGCCCCTGTTCCCTGCCCCTGTCCCCGCCCCTGTTCAAAAATAATCATTGCCAAATTTCCCATAAAAGAGTAACTTCTGGCCTCGGCTTACAGCTAGGAGGAGACAAATGACTCCGACACGTGTACTCGCGGAGCGCCAAGTGGCAGGGGCCCAGGAAGTGCGCAACGCAATTGAACTGCTACTGGAGCCGATTTTAAGCCAGGTCAGCGAAGGCAATACCTGCATCGTTGGCATTCAAACTGGCGGCGTCCATGTGGCAAACCGGCTTTTGTCCAGATTGCATCAAAGAGGAATACCACGCCCTCCTGTTGGAATCCTGGACATAACTCTGTATAGGGATGACATCTTCATTGGCAGGCAGCAGCCGATAGTTAGACAGACTGACATCCCCTTTGAGCTTTCAGGAAAAAACGTAATCTTGGTGGATGACGTTTTATTCACTGGACGCACCATTCGAGCCGCCCTTGATGCCTTGGTCGATTTTGGACGGCCTGCATCAATTCGACTGGCAGTGCTTGTTGACCGTGGCCTGCGAGAATACCCAATTCAGGCGGATTGGGTGGGTATGAAAATACCAACGGTAATCCAGGAAACGGTAAGAGTGGAACTTGTGGAAATGGGACTTAGCGACGACCGTGTGGTCGTTTACACGAGGGAGGCCTGATGGCGACCCATATCAACCATTTATTGGATCTTGAGGGACTTTCCAAAGAGGAAATTACCAGTTATCTGGACCTTGGCGAGCACTTTAAGGGTGTATCCCAGCGTAGAATCAAAAAGGTCCCTACCCTGCGCCACATAACTGTGGTGCTTTTCTTTATTGAAAATTCCACCCGGACCAAGATTTCATTTGAAATCGCCGCGAAGCGAATGTCGGCGGACACACTGTCCTTTGCCGCTTCGTCTTCATCGCTTGCAAAGGGTGAGACGCTGCTAGACACAGCCAAGACCTTGATGGCGATGCGTCCTGACATAATCGTTATTCGGCACTTTGCGGCTGGTGCTCCCCACTTTCTGGCCAGAAACGTTCCTGCGGCAATAATCAATGCAGGCGATGGAGGCCACGCCCACCCTACTCAGGCGTTGCTTGACATGCTGACCATGCGACAACATCTGGGCAAAATCGAGGGGCTGGAAGTGGCAATCATCGGCGATATTGGCCATAGTCGGGTTGCAAGGTCAAACATTCATGGCCTGAAGACCATGGGGGCCAATATTCGTGTGGCTGGGCCACGCACCTTCCTGCCGCCGCACTTTAACACCCTGGGTGTCCAGGTTTATGACCGCATTGAGCCTGCCATCGAGGGGGCTGACGTTGTGATGATGCTGCGCATCCAAAAAGAAAGGATGGGCAAAGACCTTTTCCCCTCGGACAGGGAGTACGCCAGATTCTTTGGCCTGGATGCACAAAAACTTAAGCTGGCCAAACCAGGTGCCTTGGTAATGCACCCAGGACCGCTAAACAGGGGCGTAGAGATAACTCCTGACATCGCCGACTGTAACAACTCAGTCATCCTTGAACAGGTTGAAAATGGTGTCGCCATACGAATGGCAGTGCTTTACCAACTTGGAAAACACCTAGTAGAGGAGGCCTGAGATGCGACAACGAATAGTAGATTGTGAAATTTTGGATCCGGCCTCAGGCAAACGCTTCTGGGGTTATGTTGAGTGGGAAGATGGTGTGATATGTGAGGTGGGTCAAGCTGGACCTGGAGAGGCCGGGGAGGTTTCGGCGGGTGTTGAGCTGATCTCTGCACACGGCAATCTTCTTGCTCCATCCTTCGTTGATTTGTATGCCGACTTTTGTGAACCTGGCTTTGAATATCGTGAAAACATCGCGTCTGGAAGCGCCGCGGCGGCGGCCGGCGGTTACACCCACGTTCTGCTGCGCCCAGATACAGACCCGTGTGTTGATGGAGAAGATACCGTCCGCTTCGTTTTGGAGGCAGGTGCAAAGGCTGGTTTGGTCAACGTTTTGCCGGCGGGATGTCTTTCAAGAAAGCTGGATGGCGAGTCCTTGGCCGAGATTGGTGAAATGGCGGACGCTGGGGTGGTGGCGCTTTCAGAAGGCGACCGCTATCTAAAAAAGGGTGGTTTCCTGCGTAGATGCATGGAATATGGCGATAATTTCCACCTGCCTGTGATTTTGACCAATGAAGACCCGACCTTGGTTGAAGGTGTGGTTCACGAGGGCCTGGTGTCTGCAATATCGGGGCTTAAAACATCCCCTTCTGTGGCCGAAGAAGTCGCAGTAGCAAGGCACATAGCGTTGGCCGAGCTTACAAGGGCCAAGACCCACCTAGCAAAGATCTCATCTGCGGCTTCAGTGCGCTTGATTAAAGACGCCAAGGCCAGAGGAGTGCCAGTTACAGCCTCGGTTGCGATTCACAACTTGATTTTGAACGACACCTCCACGCTTGGCTACGACCCGATGTTCAAGATCTGGCCTCCAGCTAGGAGCGAAGAGGACCGAAAGCTGCTTTTGGAAGCCGTCATTGATGGAACCATCGACACGATAGTTTCAGACCACAGCCCAAAGGCTACCGAGGACAAAGAACTTGAATTTGACCTGGCTGCAACTGGGGCCTTGTCCATCGAGCTTGTGTTCCCGCTGTTAAACAAGCTAGTCCTTGCAGAAGAATTGGATCTTGTGTCCGCCATTCGAGCGGTCACCGTTGGACCAAGACGTTTCCTGGGCATTGCTGGAGGGGAAATCGCAAAAGGTCAACCTGCTGACTTGGTAGTGCTGGACCGAAACACTGACTGGGAACTGGATTATTTTGAACTCCGTTCTAGGGGCCGCAACACTCCGTTTTTAGGACAAC
>Ga0255347_1002224_pt1 | contig 28303 bp, 25 predicted proteins | sample wastewater_treat_2_FD_192479 | JGI IMG/M metagenome (GOLD analysis project Ga0255347, IMG submission 192479) | Wastewater microbial communities from Lulu Island WWTP, Vancouver, Canada - plant24 | ecosystem: Engineered > WWTP > Wastewater > Unclassified | place: Canada: Vancouver, British...
GGCAAGCAAATACTCGGGCAGCGCGATAATATGGACATCGAACACTCCGGATCGTTCCAAATTCGTATTGGATTTGAGGACGATGAAGAGTGACACTGTTATTGATATCCAATTCAAAAGCAAAGCGAAAGAATTCAATTCACCGTTCATCCCGTACTTAAACACACGCAACCGCTACGAGGTTTACTACGGTGGTGCAGGCTCTGGGAAGAGCCACTTCATCGCGCAGAAGATACTGTATCGGATGCTCCGGGAACGCGGGCATCGATATCTGGTAGTTCGGAAGGTAGCGAGAACCAACAGACATAGCACATACGACCTGTTCCGAAGCGTCATCTCCGCGTGGAAGCTCCAGCCGATATTCAAAATCGACAAAACAGAACTCGACATCACGTTGCAAAACGGGACTCGACGATGTTGAGAAGCTCAAATCCATCGCGCGGGCCCTTTTTTGTTGCGGAATTTTATGGGAGGGACTATGAAACTTAGCGTTGCGATGATTGTAAGGGACGAAGAGAACAACATCCGGCGGGCGCTCGATAGCGTGTTACCGATTGCGGATGAGATCGTGATACTTGACACTGGCTCGGTTGATAGCACAAAAGCAATTATAACCGCTTACGAAGACCTGAAGATAAAGCTATCAGATCACCCTTGGCAGAATGACTTCTCCGAAGCGCGGAATGCTTCGATCGAAAAGTGTACTGGCGATTGGATTCTAATACTCGACGCGGACGAGGAATTGGCGCCAGAGGCTCAAAGCGGATTAAGAGCAGAGCTTGAATCATTACCAGACGCTGTGAACACGGTGATGATGGTCGGGCGAAACTACGTAACCGGCCAAACCTTCGACACGATGTCACAACCACGCGTGTTTCGACGTGAAACCATTCACTATGAGCATGCGATTCACAACCAGCCGAGATTTGCGAAAGACATCTTCCGGAGCGAGCTAATAATCAATCATTACGGTTATATGTGGACGCCGGAACTGCTTGACAAGAAGCGTAAACGATCAATGCCGCTGATTGAGGAGATACTCAAGACGGAGTTGTCGCCGATAGAGCGGCTATATTATAAGTGCCAGCTTTATAAGATGAAATTCACTTTCGAGCACGAGAAGAGCTACCAGACAGCGAAAGAAATTCTTGACGATTTGCGAACCGCGAAAGAAATGCCGTATATTGTGTATGAGGTGATGATCCTCGCTGGATTTCAAGCAATACAACGGCGGGAATTTGAGTTCGCAACGGATTATATCGACGTCGCGAAGTTGATCTACGAGGATGTGCCGGATGCGTATTTGATTGAAGCGCTGATGCACCACACAACCGGCGATCATCTAAAAGCCGTTCGAGCGTTTCATACATATTACGACAAGTACGCAAGACTTGACCGGGCAGCTTACAACTGTTCGATACAATGCGATAAGTACGTTGATATTGTCAGGCTCGTGATTGCCGCGTCTTTCGTTGCGGTCGGGCTTCCGGATATGGCGGTCGAGGAATTTAATTTAGTTAAGAAGTCTGCTATGATAACCGAATTTCTGGACAACTTCGTGCTGTATCTGTCCAAACACGTTGGCGATGAGTTGCTTCATCGGTTTATGCCGCATCTGTTGGAAATCACAGACGATGAGAATGTGAATCTCTCGCCTTTATATACACGGCTTAAAACGAGCAAAATCCAACTCAGAAGCAAGCGTAAAAAGATCGCGATCCTGTACAAACCTGGGCTCAGAACGTTCCTCGATGGAATCCGACAAAAACTCGCACAAGAGTATCTTGTAGAAACGATACAAGTCGCGAATATCGGCCACTTCGAAGATCGAATCGAAGATGCCGATCTTATCTGGTACGAGTTTGGGAACGAGCTCACAATTGAAGGAACCAAACGGTTCAACAAAAAAAGCATTGTCCGTGTCCACGGGTATGAAGTGATAAACGGATTTATCCAAGGCATCTATCATCCAAACGTATCCCGTTATCTCTTTGTAGCTGACCACGTGAGGAACATGGTAGATATTCCGGAGATAGCGGATAAAGTGTCGATTATTCATAACGGTGTGAACACCGACAAGTTCACCTTCACGCAGCATAACCACGGGCGCCGGATCGCCTTCGTCGGGAATTTTAATACCAAAAAGAACCCTGGGCTTGCGGTTCAAATCCTTTACGAGCTTATAAAAACCGGCGGTGATTATGAGTTCCACTGGGCCGGAGATATGCAGGACGTGCGGCTTTATGCGTATGTGATGAATCTGGTGCATGCGATGGAGTTGCAAGACCGCTTCTTTATTCATCCGCACGTCGATACGAACGAATTTCTCGAAGACAAAGATTATTTTCTCTCAACATCAATTCACGAGGGATACGGAATGGCGATTCTCGAGGCGATGAGCAAAGGGATAAAACCAATCATCCACAACTTTTACATCGCCGATGAGTTCTACCCGATGCAGTATGTGTTTAATTCGATATCACGCGCCGTTGAGATGATAAAGGATGAGCCGTATGACTCTTTGGAATATCGGCAGTTTGCGGAACGGCACAGCGAAGAGAGACAACTTGAGAAGATATGCGAATTGGTGAGGGAAGTGATAAACGAATAACTGGCACAATGTGCATCCTAAAAGGAGGCCGGCATGGCAAACAGCAGAAAAACATTATATGATCCTTCAAGGCTGGCCACTTATCAGGGTTGGGCCAGAGAGGAATTTACCGATATTGAAATAGCAAAAAAAATCGGAGTATCGCGATCGACAATAACATACTGGAAACAAAAATACCCCGAGTTCGCCGAAGCCTTGCGCGAAGGAAAAGAAGACGTCGATTTCCGCGTTGAGAACGCGTTATTCGACAAAGCGATCGCTGGAGATACAACCGCAATGATATTCTGGCTGAAGAATCGGCAACCAACAAAATACCGCGACAAGCACGAGATAGAAAACACAGGAAAAATCCTGGTGAGGATCGGGTTCGATGACGATGGCGAATGACACCGTTATAGACATTCGATTCAAGAGCAAAGCGCAAGAGTTCAACGACGCATACATTCCGTATCTCAAGAACCAAACGCGGTACGAGATATTTTACGGCGGGGCCGGGAGTGGGAAGAGCTATTTTATAGCGCAACGCATCTTGTTAGACATAATGCAAAACAAGAACCAGAAAGTGATAGTTGCTCGCAAAGTTGCGCGAACAAACCGACACTCGACTTATGCGCTACTCCGTTCGCTCATCTACAAGTGGAATCTCGACAAATTCTTTCGTGTTAACAAAAGCGAGCTCGAAATCACGTTCGTAAACGGTTCGCAAATCATATTCTCCGGTCTTGACGATGTGGAAAAACTCAAATCAATCGCGAACATTACGGGGATATGGGTAGAAGAGGCGAGCGAGATCACCGAGGAAGACTTTATGCAACTTGACTTGAGGCTTCGCGGCGTATCGGATAAGCCGAATTGGTTTGTGTTGACGTTCAATCCAATATCTCAACTCTCATGGCTCAAGGCGCACTTTTTTGACAATCTGGTTGATAACTGCACTATCCTGAAAACAACATACAAAGACAACTTGCGATTCTTAGATGCCGATTACGTGCGAGTGATAGAAAACCTAATCAACGAGGATGAAAACTATCACCGCGTATATGCGCTTGGCGAATGGGGCATCCTCGGCAACCTGATTTACAACAACTGGGACATCGTTAACAAGATGCCAAATCAGTATGATGAGGTGATATGGGGGCTTGACTTCGGATACAACAACCCAACCGCCCTGATAAAGATTGGAATCCGAGACAACGAGATATACATCCCGTTCGAATTTTATCGATCCGGGCTAACAAACACGGAACTCATTCGAGAGATGCAAAAGATTGTCAAGCCGAAAGAATCTATATACGCTGACTGTGCGGAACCCGATCGAATCCAGGAGATATACTACGCCGGATTCAACGTGTACAAAGCTGAGAAGAAGATAACCGATGGAATCGATTCCGTAAAACGGTATAAGCTCCATATATACAGCGAATGCGTTAACACGATCAAAGAGATACAGGCGTACAAGTACAAAGAGGACAAAGACGGCAACACGCTCGAGATACCGGTAGAATACAACGACCACGCGATGGACGCGATACGGTATGCGATACACACCGGAATCGGTAAGCGAACGGCAACAGATATCACAACGGTCAGGTGGTGACAAGTGAAGACTAACTTATGGAAGCTGTACCAAGGCAAGGCATACGATGAAGAATACCGGACGGATCGCTCGCTCCCGTGGAATGTGAAGAAGATATATAACCCCGCACCGCTGATTATCAACATGGACGTGTCGATGATTCTTAAGGGGTTTGACATTACCGGCAAGGTTGCCGAAACGATCATCGCGTCGAACGACTGGGAATATTCGAAGGAGAACCTCACACTCAAGATACTGCTCGAAGGGCGCGTATGGGTGGATATTGCCAAGGTCGAAGACGAAGTGCTTCTTGCCGTTCTTATCTCTGACGAAATTCCCGAGATCAAATACGATGCGGGCGGGAATATCACCTACGCGAAGATCAAAATAGACACCGAAGAAGAAAAGATTGAGAAAGAATACTTCCCCGATCGAATCATTCAGAAAGTGAATGAAGAGGTAACGGAACTCCCAAACCTCTGGGGCTTTATTCCGTTAGTTGAGTTCACCGCCGAGAAGGCCGAGGAAGACGCGGTATCCCGGATCGAGAATCTGATCGATACGTTGGATGAGATCAACGAGTATCACGCGGATATCAAAGCGATTGGCAAGCTCCATTCTGATCCTCTTGCGTGGGGGAACGTGCGGCTCAACTCCGAGTCGTTACAATCAAAAGACGAAGAAAAGCGTGAAGACACCAAAGCAGTCAGGCAGATGCGCTTCGTCCAGGTTCCTGACGGCGGTCAGATGCAATTCCTCGAGATGTCTGGCAACGTGATGAAGATTATGGCCGGCGAGAAAGACAAGCTGATTGAGCAGGTTCAAAACGAATACCCTGAGATAATGCTCGTACAAGTGTCGCAAGGCGCAGCGCAATCAGGATACGCGTTTGAAATGAAGCTGACCGGCCTAACCTCAATTATCTCGCGTTATCGCTCAATCCTCAAAATCGGGTTAGAAAAGGTATTTGAGTATGCTTCGCTGATGCTTGGATCCAAAAACGACGCGGTTATATCCTACGAGCCAATAATATCCAAAAACCCGACAGAATTGATTACCAATCTTGCGGTAGCCGTTGGCGCCGGAATCGTTGATAAAGAGACCGCGACAGAAGAGATATGTAAGGCGCTCTCGATTGACCCTGCCCCCGTGTTGAAGCGGATTAAAGAGCAAGCAGGTGAAGAGGACGTGTACGACAAGCAATGGGCGGCGGAAGAACAAGCGGTTGATAGCGATGCAGAGGCGCGTTGACATTGAAATAACCAAGAAGCTCGAGCAAAGATACGGGCGTGTGCTCAACCGTTTTTTTAACAACGTTGAAAGAGCCGTGGACAAGATAGACTTTGACAACGGGACGCTTACCGCCATTTTCAGTTCTACGCTTAAAAACGCGGCAAAGGAATACGGAAAAGACTTTGCAAAGCTCTTCGAGAAAACCTTTGACGATATGGACGACAAGCTCACACAAGCCTATTACACGGAGTTATACAAACAACTTCCGGCGAGATTTCGGTACGAATCAAAGAAGTACAAGTTCGAGAAAGATGCGGGGGATATCAAGCTGTTTGAATTTGTGCAAAACCGCTGGAAAAACATGACGCAAACGAACTACGCAGCTACTGCGTGGGTGATGGACAAACCGGCGATTGACGGTATCAAGCTATCCCAACGCATCTGGAAGCTCGCGGATAAAACAGCAGAGGACGTGAAGCGGATACTGACGGCATCACTCCAAACTGGAATGAGTGCAAAGAAGGTTCGTAACCAGATATTACGCACGCAAGCGCAACTGGAACCTTCGATCCCAAGGTATATTCAAGAGCAACTTCAAGGCTTATCACCCGCTGGCGCACGCAAAGTGATAGACAGGTACGTTCGCAAGACGATGCGATATAACGCGATGAGAGTTGCAAGAACGGAGATACAGCGAGCGTGGCGCGGCTCATACGTTGAGATGACGAAGAAGCTGCCGTTTGTGAAGGGCATCAAGTGGAATCTTTCCGGGAGTCATCCGGAGGTTGACATCTGCGATGATCTGGCAGACGCGGACGTCGGGCTTGGCCCGGGGGTGTACCCGAAGAACGCGGTGCCTTATGGCGGACAACCGGCTCATCCACACTGTATGTGTTATCTCACGTCCGAGATGGATAGCGTTGAAGAATTTGTAGATTCCCTATAGCCCCAATACGGGCTTTTTTCATACATACCCTCCCTTGCGGGCCCGTTTTTTATTGGAGAAACGAGGTGGTTATCGAATTATGCACATTGTATTATTCCTAATCGGGATAGGGCTCGGATTGATTGTGGGGTTCTGCGCGGGTCTGATTGCCAAAGAGCCCGCAAAAAAAGAAAGGGCGCGTAAATGGAAAAAAGGCAACTGGTGACAATTGGGATTACCAACTACAATTACGGGCGGTATCTCAAACAATGTATAGATTCGATGCTTGGGCAGACGTATCCGGACATTGAGATCATCGTAGACGATGACGCATCAACAGACGAATCAGTCGCCGTGATTACGAGCTATGGGAACCAAATCAAGTCGATCATCCATGAGGACAACAGCGGAGGTGCGAGGCGAGGATTCCTCGAATTGCTCAAACGCGCAAACGGGGAATACTATATGCACTACGACGCCGACGACTGGCTTGAACCGGATGCGATAGAGTTGATGATGGCTGAGTTTCAAAGCGACTCGTCACTCGACTTCGTATACAGCGGATCAACTGTGCACTTTGAAGATGGGCGACCTACTGAAGAGTGGGGTGCGAGGTATGTTCCACCGACCGTCGCAATCGCTCAGATGTACCATAACGGCGGCAGTGCGGTTATAACAACCAAGGGTTTATACCGTACCAAATTCATTCGGAAGTGCGGACACGTATCGTATCTGGGAAGCGAGGTGGATACACTATCATTGCTTAATAATCTACGCAACGGAATGTGTTATCGATGTATTGAGAGAAACCTTAGGCACTACCGCGTACACGGCGGAAGCGACTCGCACAACGTCGAGATGTATATTCGATCGATCAACGCAATTCTCAACTACATCGTGGATCACTTCGACGTGCGAGAATACCTGCCAGAAATACAATGGGATAAACAGGAGAACGATAACGCAAAAGTCAAAGCGCTGATGGTCGCAAATCATTTTCATCGTTACGGTGAGTATTACGCCGACGGCAACTATCCGCAGTATCTTAAAAACAACACAAGACAAGAAGAGATGGCGCGGTTCGCGGAACCGCTTTTCTTATCTGCAAAACGATACTATCAAAAATACAACGAGGAGTGATTTTTAATGGAAGAAACGAGCGGGAACGTCATCAACGGTACTGCTGTGGAAGCAACAAATGAGAGTGCGCAAGGCGAATCGCGATACACACAATCCGATCTCGACAAAGCGATTGCCAAGGCAATTGAAACGCGCGAAAAGAACCTGAAAGCGCAATGGGAGAAAGAGCAGGAAGACAAAACAAAAAAAGCCAGACTCGAAACTGAGAAAGCAAAACTGGAAGCCGAGAAAAAATTCGAGGAACTTTACAAGATGCAGATTGAGCAAGTCGAATCTCAGAAGAAGGAACTCGAAGCAGAGCGGATTCAACTACGCGTGAGTGCGAAACTTGCCGAACACAAAGTGCCATCAACATTCGCAGATTATATCCTGCCTATCTCAGAAACACCGGATCAAGCAGAAGACAACGTCAAGACATTCAAGAAATTACTGGACACTTACGTGGACGAAAAGATCAAAGAAATACAAGGTGCGGGGATCAGCGTAAAGGGGGTCAAGTCGCCAACAAACTCAACCAGCGAATCACTTGGCAAGCGGCTGGCTCGGCTGGAACCCAAGGAACCTGATTCCACGATTTACTTCAAAGAACCTTAAACAAAGGAGATGACAAGATGTCAAAATTCTTAGAAACGACTTATACAAGTCAGAAAGAGATACTCAAATACGACCATTACGTTGCGCACGCCGTAACGGTCAGCACGGCAGGCGTAAGTGCCGACAGCGACAGCGGCAAATATATCGTACCCGCCGGGACGGTTGTTGGAGGTACGAGCAAATCCGCGTTGCTGAATCCGAGCGAACGCGTGGTCGTGAAGAACACGCCGTCGGTAGCCGCATCCATAACCTTCGGGACGAACGCGAACGGTGCGGTAACATTCACCGCAGTCACCCCGGGGACAACCGGCAACGCAATTAAAGTAGCTTTCTTGGATCCAGGCACGGCGAGCGCTGCTTTAAGCGTTGATATTGCGGCAGATACGATCAACGTATACCTTGCCACGAACACCACGTCCGCGCTTACGACAACCGCCGCTCAGGTGGTAGCCGCCGTGAACGCGCATCTTGCGGCAAGAACGATTGTGACTGCCGCCAAATCCGGAACAGGTGCGACGGTTGTGGCTGCGAAAACCGCGACAGCTTTGGCAGGTGGAACGGACGGGAACGCGAGTGACGCGGAAGGAATCTTACTCTGGGACGTAGACGTAACAAACGGGGATGCAGCCGGGACAATGGTGGTACACGGCTTTATCAATCGGGCAAACTTACCAACCGTGGTATGTTCGGAAGCGCAAGCTGTTCTGAAGAACATCACGTTCGTATCATAAGGCAGGTGTGAGATATGGCTAATAACTTATTCGATTTAATTACCGCAAAAGAGATCGCAACTTACTGGGACGAAACCGGAAGCAACAAGCTACCTTATCTCGGCGAATCGCTTTTCCCATTCAAAAAGCAGATTGGAATCGATTTGTCTTGGTTCCGCGGTTCCAAAGGATTGCCGGTTATGCTCAAGACTTCGAGCTTTGACGCAAAGGTTCCGTTCCGGGACAGAATCGGAATTAAAAAGATTGAAACCGAACTCCCGTTCTTCCGAGAAGGAATGTATATCAAGGAAAAAGACCGACAAGAGTTGCAACGCGTACTCGCGACGGGGAATCAGGCACTTATTGATATCACGCTCGGGAACATTTTTAAAGACGAAGTTGAACTGATCGCCGGGGCAAAAGTCGCGCGCGAACGGATGATAATGCAACTTCTACAAACGTTCAAGATATCGATTACAGATGGGCACACTCCGCTCGATTACGACTACAACGGCGACTCGGATCATCAAGACACGTTGATTAATACTAAAAGATGGTCACAGACGGCTACTGCTGACCCCGTAGGGGATATTCGCGGTTGGCAAGACACAATTGAAGATGATACCGGCGTTCGGCCGACACGGGCGATCTGCTCCCGAAAGACGTTCAACTACATCGGTAAGACGGCTTCTGTTATTGCGGCTTTCAACACGACTGACCGGCTCGTAAACGAGAAAAACGTGCGAGCGTATTTGTATGAAGAACTCGGCATCACGATCGCCATTTACAACAAGAAGTATTCACTAAACGGAACCGCGACGGCTTATTTTGCGGACGAGATATTCACGCTGTTACCACCTACACCGCTCGGAAACGTTTACTTTGGAACAACCCCGGAAGAAGCCGATCTTCAAAACACGCCGGGCGCGAGTGTATCCATTGTGGACACCGGCGTGGCCGTCACAACTCTCAAAAAAGCCGACATCCCTGTTAACGTTGAAACCGTTGTATCTCAGCTCTGTCTGCCCTCATTTGAGCTAATTGATCAAGTCTTTATCGCAACGGTACATAGCACGTAATAGTGAGGGGCGTAAAGCCTCCTGTGAGGTGAGAAATGGCAACCAAAAGCAAACCAAAAATTATACCAACATCAGAAGCCAAAAGCATATCCGTGCCGACGCCCGAACCGGAACTGATACCAGTATACAAGCCGCAACCACAACCCGAACCGCAGCCAGAGTACTGCACGGTGATCATCACAAAAACGTGCCGTGACAGCATAATGCGTTATCACAAAGGCAAGCGTTATCAGGTAACGTCGGAACTACGGGGAGCAATGCTCAAGGCAGGTGTCGCCCGTGACGAACTTAGCGCTTCTTAAGACCGTGTTCCTTGACTCTGACAACGCAATATTCACAGATGATGAATACAACGCGTTCTTGACACTCGAAGGGCTTACACCAACGGGCGAGGCAACCGAAGACATTACTAACATAATGCTTGCGAAAGCGGCATTACTCGAAGCGATTGCTGGGAATCCCGAGAAGTACAAGAAGTACAGTCAAGGAAGCGTGGACGAGGATTACGACAAGCGGTATCTCTTCGAGATGGCGCAATCAATCCGAAGGCGTTATCAGGAGTTATCATGACCGGCACGTTGAAACACTCCGAATTAGTCATGGATACTTCCGGAAACCCCGTTTCTATCCAATCCTCACGGCCGATAACGTTCAACGAGCAAGACTTCCAGCCAACGCGCGGCAATCATCTTCAGATAGACGAGACGGGCGGGTACAAGTACGATCACCGAAAACTGTACTATCGCGGAGATGTGGATGTTGTTGTCGGAGATCAAATCGCGATATTGGATACCACGTACACCGTCGTGGCTGTGCTGCCATTCGAAGTACACAAGGAGATCGTACTCAATGCCTGCAAATAGTACAGGGTCTTGGAACCGCACGCCTAAACAGTTGGCGGACGCATTGAGAGCAAAGCTCGCCAAGAGTGATGACGCGATCGTGTTAACGCTCCATCGGATCGGGCAAGAGGCGGTGAACTGGGCGCGGGACAACGGGAGTTACACTGACAGAACCGCAAACCTTCGTAACAGCATCGGATACGCAATATACAAAAATCGAAAACTTCTTGACTGGATACACGACGATGGCGGACATTCCGAATCGCGCGGTAACGCATTAACGGCAAAATCGATTTTTGAGCAAGCAGTACCGGATAACGGGTACGCGTGCGTTGTTTTCGCCGGGATGGAGTACGGAATATACGTCGAGGCCAAGGGATACACGGTATTATCCGGATCGGTTCAAGCATCCCCGGTGATGAAGTTGTTGGATCAGGCGTTGAAAAAGGCGGTCAAATGATGTTGCACGATGAGATACTGACGGCAATCTATAAGAAGTTACAACCGACCGGTATAGCGACTTATAAGCATTACCACACAGCAACCGGCGAACGGTTTGTGTTGCTTCTCAAGGGAAATTTTTTAGAAACGCTCCAAACCGCGCAGCTCTGGATAATGATGTACACGCCGAACTACAACGGAATAACGCCGAATATCGCACGGCTTGGAGCTTTGAAGGCAATAGTTACGGGCGCTCTATCTGATACGGAATACACCGCCGCGGGCGCCCCGATTTACTTGGAATTGTACAACATCGAAGGGATCGTGACGGATCAAGCGAACACGAATGAATCTTTTCAAATTATGAGATACAAAATAACAACAAAGGAGTGAGAATATGGCAGACTTTGCATTTAACATCGAAAGCGTAAACATTGCGGCGGCTTCTTCGCTGACGACTTTGGCAACATGGCCGACCGGAGCGTTGACCGTAGACCTTGGGAAGACACGCGGTGGGGGAAGCATTCGGCAGGAAGTTGAAGAGTTTATCGTTGAATCAGACCAGAGCGCTGACCCTGAATATGTTGGTATCAAAAAAGCGCCGAAAAAATTGACGCTGAACTTGCTCGACCTGAAAGCGGACAACCTTGCGATTGCGTTCGCGGGAACCGTAGGAACAGGCGCGTTGGCGAACACGGTAACCATTCCTAACCTTCCGGACGGAATAGAGCGGGCTGTTAAGATTGTTACCGTGGCGATTGGAAGTACCGGCAAAAAACTCGAGATAATTATCCCTCGCTGTAAGTTCAAAGGAAATTCGGAACTGTCGCTCAACCGCGACGACGCCTCTACATTGCCGCTTGAAGGCACGGTGCTCGCTCCAAATTCCGGTGCGCCGATGCAAATGAAGTGGTTGTCCTCTTAATAACAGAATAACGTTCAACAAGAGCCCCGCAATAATATGCGGGGCATTTTTTCTAAAAGGAGGGTAAAAAAGTATGGTTACTACACCCAAAAAGACCAAAAAAAGCGAGTTGCAAGCAATTGGGAATATACCCGCTGAGATAAAGATCGGATCCAAAAAGTATCCGATCAAATCACCTTCCATTGGCGTATCGTCGCTCGTAGCGCAAAGGTTGAAGGTGATATTCGATGAACTCGACTTTCATCCGGAGAAGTACGACAAGGAATCGGTAACGCTCCAAAAGATTGTGGGGGACTTGATACAAGGCATCTACACCTCGATTATGAACCGAAAGAATGACACGCTTTTTGACGCGGCAACCGAAGTTATTGCACTTATCATCAACAACAAACCACTTGACGCAAGAGACATTGCAATCACGGCGGAAGAGGTTAAGTGGGGACTTGAGTTATCCGAGTTTACTGGGTTACTTTGGAAGATACTCGAAATGAGTGATCTATCAAATTTTTTGATGCTTCTCCTTCGGGTGGGGCAGAACCTCGACCTCGAAGGAGCGCTCTCCGGTACACGCGAATGATCTACTCCGTTGCAAGCGGAATGGGATGGACAATAGACTACATCGTTTGGGGATTAAGTGCCAAACAATTGATCCTGCTCAGTGAAGCAGCCAAAGAGATATACGAGAAAGATTCGGATAAAAAAACCGGCACTATCCGACTTGAAGATTTGGACGAGAAAGAACAAGAGAAAGAAATTGAGAAGCTCTTCGGAATTTCGATAGGCGGTGAGAAGCGTGGGAGTTGAGATTGATAGGCTATTTTACACGATAGGAATCAACAGCGAAGGATTCAACCAAGCGGCCAATAACGCAGAGGCACGCTTCGGACAACTTATGAACACCGTGGCTGGATTGGCAGGGACACTCGCCGCCGGGTTTGGGTTTACAAACGCGCTTAAAGATATAGCAAAGACGGCGAATGAGTTTGACCATGCAATGCGAGGCGTATGGAGCATTACCGGACTTACCGAGAAGGAGTTTAAGAATCTCAAAAACGAAGTTCTTTCGCTGTCAACACAAATACCCTATACAGGCAAAGAGATCGCGGGCGCGTTGTATGAGGCTTATTCCGCAGGAGTTAAGACATCCGAAGGGTTGAATTTTCTCCAAGTGGCTGCTCGTGGTGCTATTGCCGGGGCAACGGATCTTAAAACCGCCGTCGATGGTTTGACAACTGTTCAAAATGCTTGGGGCATTTCTACCGAAGACTTAACGCAAAAACTGGACATCATATTCTACGCAATTGAGCAAGGGAAAATGACGTTTGAAGAGTTCAGCGGGTTTATCGGAATGGTTGCACCGACGGCTGCCATTGCCGGGGTATCGCTCGAAGAGGTTAGCGCGGCGATCATTACGCTTACAAAACGCGGGATACACGCCAGAAACGCGATGACATACATCAACGCGGCGCTTACACAAATCATATCGCCATCTGCCGAAGCACAGGTAACAGCTCAACGCCTTGGAGTTGAGTTTTCACTTGCCGGGCTACAAGCTAAAGGATTCGCCGGGTTTATCGATGACCTCACCAAAAAAACAAAAGGCAACGTTCAAGAGTTATCTGGCTTATTTACAAGCATAGAAGCTCAAAAGGGTATCTTCTCGCTTGCTGGAACGGGTTTGAATGAGTTTATAACCAATTCCGATTTAATGACCGGCAAGATCGACGCGATCGTCGGGAAGTTACAGCAGAACGTTGAGAACACGTTTATCCAGCGCGCATCAAACGAGCTCAAACAACTATCCGGTAAGAAGGTGAACATTACCGTTGATGCCATCGCGGGGTCAACCGCCGGGATTACGGATACCGCCGGGACGATCACGGCTAATTTGAACGAACTGGCCGAACAAGCCGGGGCGAAGGCACCGCAGCTCGAAAAGTTATACGACGATTTGGTTGCCATCGCGACACAGTTGGGGTTGCACCCGGAGGAACTGACGGAAGCGGTAAAGACCATCTCCGGCGCGGCTTCGCAAACACTGATCCCCGCTCTTACCCTCGCTCGCACGCTAAAGAGCGTGGCCAATAGTGCGGGCGTATCGATGCAGCAAGTGATTGACGCCATTCTTGACACGCAGCCGGATGTTGGCGATCTAAATTACGGTGCGATTATGACGGCGCTGGAAGCAGAAGCCGGTAAAGCAGACACAACGGTACAAAACATTATCAACGCGGTAAAACGTTTGAATACGGAACCAACGATCAACATGAGCCGCATATCAACGGTGATGAACACACTCGCGGGCGATCTCGACGGCAGCGTGGCAGACATTATACAAGACATCACCGATCTGAACAAGCTTGATATATCGCTTGAAGACGCGGCAAAGGAAATCGGCGATCTTCAATCGAAGATAGCAGAACTTGACGCGGGCAAACTAACGAGCGTTATCAGCGCGTTTGCGAAAGCAAATACCGGCGTGAATTTCGGCACGATGATGAGTATCACGACGTTTCTTGCAGACCAAACCAAGAAACCAATTGCGGCAGTTATTGCCGGGCTAAAAGCTGACGAAGAAACGCAGAACCTTGATTACTCCTGGTTACTTGGAAACATGGAGGAAGTTAAGACCAAGTTTGGATTATCCGCCAATAATATCCGCACGACGTTACTCACCGTAGATGACACGTTAGGGGATAATCTTAGTTTTACCGACATCGCGACCAAACTCGCGGATTATCAACGTGATGAAGACCTTAAGAAATCGATCGAAACCATACAAAACAAACTCACCGAGGTCAACAAAGCGGGGTTTGATTTCTCCGGAATCGTCAACTCCCTAAACAACCTCGTATCTCAAGGAAAGCTCACCACGCCGGTAAACGAAATCATCCGCACAATACAGGCCGTAGACTCGGCTGGACAGGGGATGACATTTCCTGCGTTCTTGTCCGCGTTGTCCAGTCTGGCGGTTAAGGTAGGCGGAAAAGACGAACCGATAGACAAGATTTACCAACGGCTGTTCGAGATATCGCAAGCGCCTGAGAGTACAGATTATAAGGGATTCGTAACTGCGCTTGACGCCGTGGATGACGAGTTTAACCTCAAAGCTGGAACAATGAAGAACGCAATAGACGCGCTTGTGGCTTCTGTCGGGACAGATAAGGCAGCCAAGCTCGCAATCGAGTTCACTGGTTTAACGGAGGCAGACAAGAGGCGTTCCGAAGACATGCTGTCGTTTGTTGACGGGCTCGTACAAACAGCAAAGGAATACGGGATCAGCGTTAAAGATGTGCTGGACAAAGTCGGGGCGAGTTTTTCCGGCGGCATTGAGTTAGTTGGTTACGCCGAGAGAGCCGCTGAAAAAATGAAAGGTGTGCAGCAAAAGATAGATCAGTTCAATTCCACGATGGAAGCGGCGAAAGCTAATCTCGGGGATAAATTGCAGGGGGTTCAGGGAGTATTGGTCGACCTCGGCACGGCAATAGCCACGTGGGCATCAAAGCTCGATGAAACAGAAACCGCGGCGATTGGGCTGGCTGGGGCGTTAGGTGTTGGAGGGGCATTGCTTGTAGGATTCAAGGCGCTTATTACCGCAATCGGTGCGTTGGCAGGTGGATTCAGCGGGTTGAGTCTGGTCATGCTTGGAATAGGCGGTGCTGTTGCCGGGGTAACGGTTCTGTTCTCAATATTCAGGCAGCAATCGGAAGACGCGATATTCAATGTGGATAAATTTCGAACAATGCTCGCTTCTCTCGAAAAACTCGACTTCGCCGGTATGATTGAATCGCTTCAAGATACGATAAACAACATTAAAGAAGCACGACAGAAGACACAAGACTGGCAAGCGGACACCAATGAATTGATCTCCCTGGTGGAAGCGTACAACGAAGAATTTGACAATACGACAGATACCGTCGCCGATCTGGATTCACAGATTGAGGATTTGATATCACGAAATGAGAGTTTGGCCGAGATGATCGTGCGGGGCGCTGACGGGTACGCGTTGCAGTACGAAGAGATCAAGCGTATATCAGATGAACTCCGGCATCAAGAGAAGATGCAAGAGAGCGCGTTATACAAGCAAGTAGCGGAAGCAACGAAGGCAATTACTACGTATGAGGGTCTGAAAGAAGAGTTCAAACAGAAGAAATTAGAAATCGACCCTGTCATCGGAAGTTTTGAGGATGTCAAGAAATTCGCGGCAGAGGCGGGAAAACTCAAACAAAATATCGAAAAGATCTGGGAATCGACCGCGCCGACACCAGATAAACAAAAAGAAATCGAGCAACAATTAAAGACGTTTACAGGCACCTATAAGAAACAGCTTGACGCTCTAAAAACTATGTTCAACCTTGCACAACCGCAGAAGATGAGTGAATACTATTCCAGAACGAAGATGGTCGGATCGGTTTATGAAGACCTTGATCTGATAATAAAAACCATTGACGAGAAGTATGGCATTGTATACGAGCTTGAAAGTAAACTTAAAGATATGCAGTTTGACGTTCAAATAGCAGACATTCAGATAGACTATGCAACCTCCACCCTCAAGGAATCTGCCAAGAATACCGCTGACTTCTGGCGACGGAACATTGTACTTGAAATGGATCGCGGTCTCAAGGGCGGAAAAACAAAAGAAGAGATATCCGAGTCCGTGCTCGGGATGATTGAAGAAGCAAACAAAGAAATCTTAAGCGATCTCAAAACGATGGCTGCCAACGGCATTATCGCCGCGGAGGATGTTCAAAGGTTGTATGGTGATCCGTTATCGGGATTACAAATTGATCCTTCGTCGGTATGGGATACTTATAACAAGACAAAAGAAGCTCTCGAAAAAGCTTCTATTGACAAGCTTCTATCATCGAAAGCCAAATCACTCAACGCACAAATAAAAACGATAAACTCTCTATCGAAACAACTCGAAGCGAGCTCCAAGGTCGCGCAAAGCACGTTGGAAAAAGGCGTTAAAGATTATGAAGGCGTGCTGATCGCAGGCAGTTATCTTGGGGATATGATCTCAAACTATGGCAGTATGCTCCGAGAATTGAGCGAACTGGATACGGAACTTGAAGCTGTCAAGGCCGAATACGCTGATGCTGCCGAGCGCGAAGATTATAAAGCCTTAGAACAAAAGATTACCGCTCTAAAATCAGCATTGACGATTCATGCGGCAGCAATCGATAAAGTCAAAGCGGGGTTCGGGTCTAAGGCGTTGGAAGAAGTCCAATCGGTAAAAGAATCTATCGAGAGTCTTAACAAAGACATGGAATTAGCTACCGATGAGAATTTGAATGCAATTTGGTATAAGTATCAAAACCTCAACGCGAAATTCAACCAACTGCGGCGTTCCGGCGCTCATCAATACGCGGATGATGCGACTAAAGACCAGATCGATATGATGTTTGAACAACTCGCCGTCTTGCTTGCCAGTATGAAAGAAGAACTCGGCAATAAGTTGATAAAAGCGCACCTTGTGCTGCCGGTCGAAACGATATCAGTCACAGCGGAAAAGATTGACACAACGGGACTGTTGAAGCAATTCAACGCCGAATGGCAAGCAGCGCTTGAAAACAATCCGCTATTCAACCAATACACGGTAGAGGGCGAACTAAAGATCAAGAATGCTCAAGAATCGATTGAAGGGCTCGTGACAGAAGTCGGTGCCGCGGCGCAGGAGTCAGCGAAAGAAACGGAGATAACCATCCAGATTACGCCGGAATACACGTTTGACGAAAGCCGCCTCGAAGCAAGATACAAACAACTCGGTGGCAAAATGCGCACGCAAATCGCAGGCACGACATACGTGGCTGGAGAAGATCCGGGGCTTGACGCGTTCCTTTATCAGCAAGAACAGATATTTCAAAACCTTACGAAAGAAAGGCAAGAACTCGCCGCCAATGCCCGCGACGCGGCACTGTCCTACAACAAGCGGAAAGAATTCTACAACCGTTTGATCGGCGTATACCGACAGATGGAGGACCTCGCTCTCGAATACGGGGATAAGGAAGGGGCTATGACGTATGCCAATCTTGCCGGATACGAAGAACTCAATGCCGAACTTCTCGGATTACAAACGCGGTATAACGAGATTCAAGCGGCAAATGTGGCTCTTGATGACACAGTCAAAGACGAAACAGAGCGGGAACGGCTCCGCGGCGAGTATACACGAGAAGCGGCAACCATTACCGAGCAAATGATATCCGCGCTCATAAAGTCAAAGACAATGCTTACAGATAAAGACTTCGGGCAATTCTTTCCTGGTTTGAACATCGTGGCGGTAAAGAAGGACATTGAATCGTTAACCAAGTCCCTCGCGTACTACAATGCTTTAATCGGAGATATGGATATGTTTGGCAGTTTATCCGCGCAAGTGAATGCGTTTGATCGGGCGATAGCGGAAACGACAGATATTGAAGTAAAGCGCGATGCTCTTGAAAGGTTTATTGCAACGATGAAAAAAGGCGAGGCCGTCGCAAAACAAGGGGGATTCGAACAATCCACATTGTTTATCCAAGGGATATTGCTTTCCAAAGAAGCTGAACTCGAAGCGATGCGGACGGATCTTGAAAAAAAGCGCAAGACGGACTTTGAACAAGAAACAAAAGCGATGGAAGATGAATACACCAGGTTGATCGCTCTATACGAACAACTCGGCGATAACGATTATGCAACCGAACAGATGCGACAATACGCGAACTATCTCAAACAGCGTCGCGAACAAGCGGCAATCACATGGGGATACGAATCTGAGCAGGTGGCTGCGCTTACCGGGGAGATAAAAGAATTAAACGCTGAACTCGCTGCCGCACAGGTAAACGCTTACGCAGCCAAACTCAAAGAAACGACCGCTATTATCGGAAAGTATCTTCGGGATGGCAACGTAAACGCCGTGATGGAAGAGATAAACGAGCAGATTGCGGCTCTCCGTACCTACGAAGAAAGTATCGTTCGCACAACTGAAGAACTCACAATAGGAGAAAAGATACGGCTCGGTATAGTGCGATCACTCCTCTCTTACTATGAACGGATGGCGAAGTATGCCGCTCAGGCTCAAAGTGACGCGCAATTAAGAAATGCGCTTACGCAATCGCTCGAAGAAGCCGGCCGCGGGATTGAGTTTTTAGAGCAAGCTGGCGATCAAGGCAAGCTCCGAAGCTATTACGAAAGCCTGATCAGCTCCTTAGAAAGTCTCGCGCTAAAAGCCGTGGAAGAAGGTACCGTATCAAAGCAAGTGATTGACGAGATACTTGAAAAGATCGGATTGCTCAAGACGGCACTTGGTGAGATATCGGGGTTTGACCTCTCATCCGCGTTATCGGAATATTCCGCGACGCTGGACAAAGAACTAAACCGTGCGAGTGTATATACCGACTTAGGGCAAAAGGAAGACGCGGCGTCCTCTTATCAAAGCGCGCTTACGGCGGCTAAACGCTTGCAGGAACAGATGATAGACGAAGGGTTAACGGGCACACAAGAATGGAAAGACCTATTGCAAGACATCGCGACGCTCCAAGACAAAATCGAGAGCGCAAAAGAAAAAACGAGCAAGCTTGCGGACGTGCAAAAACAAGTAACCGAATCAAAGCGATTACTTGATTACTACAAATCCACAGGCGACACAGAAAAGTACAACTCGTCACTAAGCAGCCTCGTTAACACACTCGAAGGATACCAAGAAGAGATGATCAAAGCGGGCGAGATTGGATCAGAGGCGTGGCAGCTTGTGACCGGAGAATTGTCACAGTATAAAGCCGAACTTGACGCGACGGAAGCCGCAGAGAAAGAACGAGAGAAGCAACTTGAGCGGCAGCGTAAACTCTTGCAGAAACAAGCGGACTTCTTGAACACGATCATTGGTTCAATCGCCAGCGAGTTTTCAGCGTTTGGTGAGGTTGGTTCACTGATTGGCTCCATCCTTGACACGATGAAATTTACCGTTGAGGAAATGGAAGATGGCACGTCTCGGTTGGTTTCCCCGTTTGAAGATCTCGAAATGCTTTCCGCTGATATAGGGATGGCCATCGCGTCGTGGGCGATACAAGAGATTGGGAAACGCGTCGCCGAAGTGCTCGCGGCGTTCGAAAAGATCAACGAGTTGTCGCAAAAGACGAAGTGGGATTTGGGGATGTCGAATCTCGCTCAAACACTCAAAGACTTTCAGGAATTCGAATCCAATCAGGCTAAGCTAAACGAACTGCGAGGCGCGCGCGTTGGCGCGGCAATCGCGGACTTCTTCACGCTGGGGTTACTCGGGTTCGGCAAAAAGATCGACGAACAGATCGCGGAGATAGAAGAGAAGCTCAAGGCAACCGCTGCGTCCGTGGCAACTGCAATGGGCGTAGGTGTTGAAGACCTCGCATCATCGATGGAAAGCGCACTGCAAGCGAACACTTACGAGGAATTTGTGACAGGATTCGCCGATTCTCTCGAAGATATGACAAAACGCGCATTGATTCGTGCGTTCCTGGCTTCCGATGTTGCACAGTCCGCAATGCAAGGATTATCCGAAGCGTTCGTGGCCGCGTTACAAGACGGCGTTATATCCGCGGAAGAGCTCGCCGGGATTCAAGACGCAAGCGGCACGTTGCAGGAATTGATGAAGACCATATGGGATGCGCTTGAAAAACTCGGATACGCGGGGGCCGGAATGGGTGAGGAGTGGTCAGGAGCCTCAGCGGTCAAGGCGAGCTTAACAGAAGACACCGGCAACCGAATCGCGGGGTTGTTATCCACAATCAACCTTCACGCGGCGGGGATACACATGATCCTGCAAAACGCAAGCAATAACAACGGAGAACTGAAGGTTGAGGTATCGAATGTTCAGAGCTTTGGCGGTATTGCGGCGAACGAATATCTTAAGGCGTTGGGGTGGTAGATATGGGACTTGTGTTTGACAGCGTGGACTTGAAGGCTCAGTACAATTTTATCGCGTCAAAGGTAACTGGACGTGGTATGCCGCCGATAGAAGCCGAAACGATCAGTTTTCCGCGGGTGCCGGGTGAAACGGTACTATATCAAAAGTGGAAACCACGAAAGATTGATATATCCGGCTATGTGTACGACACAACGGCGACGGGTGCTCTCGAAAAAGCGGAAGGACTTCTCCGCTTGTTTTCGTCGGCATTCTCAGCGGATAAAGCGCTCGTGTTCCCGGACAGCGGGAAGGGAATATACGTTCGTCTTGCAACCGGCGAGACCGTCAGCTATACACACGTCACGGCACCGTTCTACTCGCACGTGTACGAGGTTCAGGCGGCATTTACCGCTTACAACCCGTTCTTCTTCGACGGGACGACGTCGCCTTCCTACGTGCCTCAGAATCTCCTTTTCCACGGAAACTTCGAGCTCGACTCGGATTCCGACGGACTGGCGAACGGATGGTTCAAAGACAATTACTCGCGAGCGTTTCTTAAAGACCCGTATCTCGGAACGTATTCGCAACGACTCTATCTAAACAACACCGGCGCGGAAACCCGCAACATCAAGATATACCAAGAAGGCGTCCCGGTTTACCCGGGCACGACACTGTTTATCGCCGCCTATATTAAGAAGGCAACCGGGCACACTTCTGTGAACACGCCCTACCTAAAACTAATCGTAGACGGAAGTACGAGCTATTCAACGGTGGCAGTTGCAACGTTTTCTTTTACCCGATTCTTGCTAAAGCAAGAGATACCGGTTACGTGCTCGAACGTTGGGATAGAGATCGGGCTCAACGTGGAAGCGGGCAAGATCGGCACGTTTCAAGCTGATGCGGTTTGCGTGTATGACCTGCTCCCGCTCGGCTTACAAAACATGACAACGGCGCAACTTGATCCGTTGTTGCCGTACACGGACATCGAGGGATAATTATGATAGAGATTTGGCGTGATGGTGAACTGCTTAAGAAAGCGGAAGTAAAAACGCTCGTACTCAAGCGATCGTTCCTCGGGGTGTTTATTCTTGAGGGCGAAACACTTGAACGCTTGCAACCGCAGGATATACTCGTAGCGAAAAAAGGCACAACGACGATGACCTTCGAGGTTACTGGGCAGGAAGAGAACAAATTCTCAGCTCAGCACATCTCCTATCGGTTCAACCGATTTGCGGTGATTGACAAATACTTCCAAACGCCGCCAACCTACGATGACACATTCGACTTCTTCGATGTAGATGTTTCGACGTTATTATCCGGGTTTATTACGCCGCTCGTAACGCAAGCGGGCTTTACACTTACGGACAACACGACGCTGACAGATACCAAAGACATCTCATTCTCCGGCGATAACTTGCTTTCTGCATTTCAAAAGATTTGCGATACGTTCGGCGTTGAGTTCACGGTAAATGATACGGTTGTCACGTTCGCCGACCAGATTGGGAGTGTCAAGAACATCACAATAACAGCGGGGGTGCAAACAAAGGCGATCAATGTCAGTAAGGGATTCGAAAATCTTTGCACGCGCTTATTCCCGATCGGCTCAAGCGATAATCTGCCGGAGAACTATTTCTATACCGCACTACGCCCGACGACATTTGATATGGCAACGGGTGAACATACCGGCAACGTGTATCTCGAATATGGCATTGATACCTTTGGAGAGATTGAAAAGATTCTGGCGTTCAGCGAGGTTAAAGTTAAGTCGCTCCGCGGACTCGTAGAGAACTTCTTCGTTGACTCCGTGCGGGTTGCTGGCGCGTGGTACAAAGACGAGGCAATTACCAAGAGCACATCCCCGCAACATCTGGCTCATGATAACTGGTATGAAAGTGTTGACGTTTACACAGGCTTGGCCAAAACCGGTACGAAGCTCATCAAAGATACGGACTATACCATCGGTGGGTATGACGAAACCGAAGGCGTATATTCGGCCATCACGTTCGCGGAAGCGGGCGGTACAGTCTACGTTTCTTACTCGACAAAGTACGAGATGGAAGATCGGCCTTGTGTTGTGTCTTCTTCGCTGGCTGGTCTGGACGTTGAGAAGGTTAAGAATTGCACTCTGGCGTTGATGGATGGCGTTAAGGTTGCGACGGGGCTAAAACTTCTCGGGTATAACGCCGATACGCAGCGGATATGGTATGACAAGACGCTTGAGAACGGTAAGGAACTCTCGTTTGATCCGACGTTGCTGAGCAAGTTTATCCTCGAAGGGTATATCACGCAAGCGCAGATGGATGAAGCCTCAACCGAACTCGCCGAGCAAGCGCAGGCGTATCTCGAAGAAAACCAAACCCCGCTGATCCAATACAGCCTCGATATTGTGTATCTTGGGAACACATCAACCATCCCGTTTGAATGCGGGGACACACTGACGCTTAAAGACGGGCAGAAGGAGATCGACGCGAGCGTTCGGGTGCAAGAGTACGAGTACGATCTGCTCAAGGGCGTGTATAACAGCGTCACGCTTTCGGATAGGCTCGTAAACGCGCCATCGAGTGTTCGACAAACAGTTGAGGTTGCTCAACTGGTTTATGACCTGACAAACAAAGCAAGCAACCTGTCTGACGTCGCGGCTTACGTGGCACAACAACTCGCGGAGCTTGAAGAGAAGCGGGCGGAACTGCTCGCCGATCTCACCGAACTTGATCAGGAGCTTTATCATCTCGCAAACTACGATCTGCTTGACTTGCAGGACGAACTGAACACTCTCAACACCGAACTTGACACACTCATTAACTCGGCGCTCCCCGCTCTCGAGGACGATCTGTCTGATCTTGGCGGCGAGTTATCCACACTCACCAACACGACAATTCCGGAATTGCATAGCGCTATTTCTACCCTCGAAGCTGATATGGATACACTCCAAACCACGACACTCCCGGGATTACAGAGTGCCATCACTACTCTTGACGCTGATATGGGCACGTTGCAAACGACAACGATCCCGGGATTGCAAGCGGAGCTCGATGACAAACTCGACGATCTCCCAAACGAGATCACGGAAACGCATATCGCGAATGGAAGTATCAGTACAGCGAAGATCAAAGCTAACGCCGTCACGGCAAACGAGATTGCAGCCGGGGCGGTTACAACCGCCAAACTCTACGCAGGCGCTGTTACCGCTGAGAAGATAGCAGCCTTGGCAATTCAGGCGGCGCACATCGCAGCTGGGGCAATTGTTGCCGGGAAGATTGCTACTAACGCCGTTACAGCAAGTACTATCGAAGCGGGCGCAATCACAACCGAGAAGATCGGGGCGTTGCAAGTAACCGCAGGAAACATCGCCGCGTCGGCGGTAACAACCGATAAGTTGTACGCTCTCGCAGTAACCGCGGAAAAGATAGCAGTTGGGGCGATCACTGCGGCGAAGATAGCGGTTGGGGCAATCACGGCTGAGAAGATCGCGGCAGGCGCGGTTATCGCGGAAAAGATTGGGGCCGGTGCGATAACTGCCGAGAAGATCATGGCGAGCGCCGTTACTGCTGATAAAGTCGCGGCCGGGGCTATCACGGCATCAAAGATCGGGGCCGGTGCCATTACCGCTGAGAAGATTGGCGCAGGAGCTGTAACAACCGAGAAACTCTATGCCGGGTCAGTAACCGCCGATAAGGTCGCAGCGGATTCGATCTCCGGCAACCATCTTGCAGCTACGCTTACGATGCAAGCGGGAAAAAAGATCAATGTTGGGTCGAATAACGAGGTGCAAATCATGGCGAAAAGTGACAATACAGGCGAGATATACGTTCAAGAACACACGGGATTGACCATGAAAGAAAACCGCGGGTGGATGGTCGGAAAACGTGGTTTCGGGCAGATAGTGGGGGATATCAATAGCGAACACGTATTGACTAACTTTCTAAGTGTTGTGGTGGCCGAAACGCTGGTGTTTACAGAAAGCCCAGTTTTAGCCGGGCAACAGATCTATTTCCCAACTCCGTTGTTAAAATCCAGATTGAAACCTTTCATAAGCATATCGGATATAAAAGTCGCATCAGACTTGATGGTTAAGACTTTCTGGAATTTCGATACCGGCGACGCTGACTACGCCGAAAACATCGATTGTTACTTGGCGTCTTATCAACCCGGCTCTTGGTCAAACATGACGCTGATTGAAAACAGCACTTTGCACGCTAAATGGCAAACCGCGGCAAATGCTTATCAAGTACAGGTCGTCGTATACGCGAGATTTCTTGGCGAGTATAAGACGATAACTTTTAGCCACGTGTACAAAACCGGGGCTGGTGCAAGCGGAAAAACCGTTACGTATGATGGTTGGCTCGAAGGCCGTGGTTGGGGAAACTATGCATTTATGAATCGCCTTACTTGGGGAGATGGTACGCTAAACGGCAACGAATGGATCAAATTGTCACTATCGGCTCCTACCGACTATTCAGCAACCATTCTTAACGCAACGAACACGGTGTTGTCTTTGACTACCGCCGAAGGTGAGATAACCGTGATCGTATTCTACCAATAAGAAAGAGGTGATAAGATGCTAAAATTCTGGAAAGAGGTGGGGAAAACCAATGCCATACGGCAAGAAGTCGGGAAACTCACAGGGAACAGCAGCGACAACACAATCCTTTGCTCCGGCACACCGTCACATGTGCGAAAATTTTCCGCGACAACCGCATGGGGCGAATTGCTTACCGAAACAACCGATTACACGTATGATTCAGGGACGAGCACGCTCACGCTTGCAGAAGCACCAGCAACGGGCGAGGTTGTCGTCGCGAGCAGCGCGGGCGAGTACATATTCCAATCGCAATACGCCATCGGCAACTCATCGAGCGAAGGCTCTCGAACGCTTGAACAGCAAATCTTTCTCGAAGTGGTTGACGCCAACGCCAAAAGCGTGACGATCTCGGTTAACGATTATATCGAATCTTACGGGCTGGCGACGTCAACTGTTTATCTCGCCGCAGACTCGGATGGTTCTGCCGGGGCTTACGGATCAGCGGGAGCCTCATTATCAATGGGCGACTTAAACAACGGAACCGTGACGCCGTTTTGGGTGAAGCAGATCATCCCACAAAGTACAGCGAAGGACAACTATCACGATATCTATCTGACAGCCAATACGGTTGAACACTCGCCGCATTTGTAAGTATGCTCGGCTCTATTTACGGCACGAAAGTTATATACGGGCAGAGGGTGATATATCTTAATCTGCCCTATGCCGAGCGTGCTTACGGGGCGGGCGTGGCAAGTATCGCGGGAGACGCTTTGACTTTATCGTGTGCGATTAAGGCATTATCGGTTGATGAAGCAACTGTCAAGTCATTAACACAATCCGGTGTATCCGAAAGTCTTGGAGCACAATCAATCAATACGTTCGCGTTCATCGGGCACTTAGAACCAAACGGAATAGCAAATACTATTGGGCACGTAGCGGTCACGAGTGATACCGCTTCTTTGGCGCGAGCGGTTGCGGCGGATAGTTCGTGTTATTCTGCTCACTCATTCAGCGAAGTGGCTGAAACCACCGCGGCACTCGTGAACGTTATCAGCGTATCCGGCGACGAGGCATGGTATACGTTCAACCAGATAGTGCGTGTGATGCTTATTCTGAGCGAGATACTCAAAACGTTCTACGCACTTTTGCCGGAACAAATAACCGAGGTTGCGCTCTTGCCAGAACACAAAACCGAAGTATCCCCGTGGCTGGCATATGCAACGACGCTATCGCCTTATAGTGACAAAATTACGACAAGCGATCTCACGCAGGAATACGCAACAACAGCGGCGGTACAGCCGGAATATCTCACACAACACGATCCTTACATACACTACACGACTGAAAGCGAGGTGTATTGATTATGGCAACAACAACATTATCGATAGAATGGGGTTCTACCGGGTTCGCAACATTCTACACGAAGCAGCATATTGGCGATGGCGATTACGAGGCGGTTGATCCCGACGATGACTCCGTGGAAGCATTCATCGAAAGCTACGTGGACGAACCGGCCCAACTCGAAGAATGCTCGACGGTTAAAAAGGCAACGGGAGAATATAACGCGTTATTCTACGCCGACAAAGCTAAGTACAAACCTGGTGAGCAATACTACCTTGGGTTTTATTGGCAGGTTAGCGGGGTGCAGATGTGCGAGCGGATACCAGTAACAATCCACACGAACATCTAAGGAGTGTGATGATATGGATAAACTAAACTATATCGATACCGGCACGCTCATCAGCGATGAAGCAATCACCGTTACCGGAAGCGATCAATATCTCACCCACGACTGCTGGAATGATCTTGAACTCTGGACAGGAGAAAGCAAGACCGGCACTCAACTGACCGTGGATACCGACTACACGCTCGGAGGCTACGATGCTTACAATCACGGATACAACACGGTAGCCGTTACAAACGCGGCGTATGACGGCGAAACGCTCTACGCTACGTATGAGAGCTTGGGCGACTATGTAGACGCTGATGATGTGAATTCTAAGGCTGATAAGGTTGTTGGTGCAACCAATGGCAACTTTGCTGGGCTTGATGCAAGCGGTAACCTTATTGACAGCACCAGCAAAGCATCAGACTTTGCGACATCGGGACACGCGCATTCGGCGGCTACAACTGCTGTAGCGGGGTTTATGAGCGCCGTGGATAAGACAAAGTTGGACGGTATTGCCGAGAGTGCTAATAACTATACACACCCGAACCATTCCGGCGATGTAACAAGTGTTGGTGACGGGGCGACGACAATCGCAAATGATGCTGTAACCAACGCAAAGATGGCGAATATGGTGGCAAACTCACTCAAGGGCAACGCAACCGCGGATTCTGCTGATCCCTCCGATATCTCCATCGCCGCGAACAAATTCCCCGCACGGGCGAGTACTGGAAACCTCGAAGCGAAGAGCATCTCAGACTTCGGGCTGGGACTCGTTGCGGCAGCGGATGCAGCGGCAGGTCGGTCGGCGTTGGGGGCGTTGGGTTCGGCGAATCCCGTGGTTAGTGGCTACCTCGAACTCAGCGAAATAGCGACTCCGACCGCCCCAGCGGCAGACACCCTACGACTGTACGCGGTAGATCACGGAACGGATACGCGACTTGCTTATCGAAACAGCTCCGGCGGTGAGCGAATACTTACTAACGAGGCAGGTATCAACTGGACAAAGCGGGAAGCAGATACTGATCTTATGAAATGGCGTAGCGTATGTTACGGTAACGGTTTGTTTGTTGCGGTTGCGAGCGCTGGAACCGGTAATCGCGTAATGACATCGCCGGACGGGATCAACTGGACTGCACGAGCGGCGGATACGGATAGTATGGTGTGGTACGCCGTATGTTA
>Ga0255347_1002225_pt1 | contig 28300 bp, 23 predicted proteins | sample wastewater_treat_2_FD_192479 | JGI IMG/M metagenome (GOLD analysis project Ga0255347, IMG submission 192479) | Wastewater microbial communities from Lulu Island WWTP, Vancouver, Canada - plant24 | ecosystem: Engineered > WWTP > Wastewater > Unclassified | place: Canada: Vancouver, British...
AGAGGGGAAGATAAATCCTTGTCCTTTTCGCTATTTTGCTTCAGTAAGTGTTTTACAGGATGGTAGATGGATAGAAGTTAATTTACTAGATCTTATGTGGAGGTTACTTTCCTATACAAAATATAACTTCAATTGATTATCAACACATTACAGTTTCAGGGTACAAATAAGGTACATTGCTATACTAAAAAGCCCCTTTCGGGGCAAAATTACAGTTTATATTTTGAGTACTTCCCTATACATAGCCTCCATATCTTGTTCTCCGTATATAGGAGAATCTTTATCGAACGCAAATGAAAAGTTACCGGAATTAATGATTACCGTTTCCGATCCAGTAAATACAGATTTGAAACCTATTCCCTTATATCCAATCTTCTCTTTATCTTTTCTCTTGGTGCTGTCGCCAATGCTGCAGATACTGTTGACGTCATCTGTATCAAAGGGACGGCCATTATGCATGAAAAGAAGATGTTCTTCAAGCAATTGCAGATCTACAGCTACGCTTTTCCCTTCTTGAGGTTGGTCATCCGCATTTTGAAGTAATTCGTAAACAAAGCGATCATCTGCATTTGTGTACAAATCATCCATAATATTGTGAAGAGCGTTTACCGTATTCTTGGCATCACGAGCAGTATATCCAGTATCTCTGAATATTTCTTTAATAAGAGCCTCTTTCTCTAACCGGTCCTTATAAGTAGCGGAAACCTTTCCAACAATTTGATTCGCCATGGAGACAGCGAAAGGATTATCCCACCGGCGAACATCATCACTTAATCTTACTTTAATCTGCCAGAGTGGCTCCTGCTCTAGTTTATTGTTGCATTTGGTCCATAACTTAACTTTACCTAGACGGAAAGGATAGTAAAGTATATCTCCAACATTGTTGCGAATATCTTCGAAATATGCAAATTCACTACCCTTTTTATCCTTATGGTCAGCTTTCTTATAGCTACCCACAAGCGTAAATACGCCATTGGTATCAGGAGTAACTCCCCAGAAAACGGATAAATAATCAACTATCTCTTGAGGTGTTTTATACCTAAACTCATTAATTTTTCGAGAAAAGTCGTGCATGTTATTTGAGCTTTGCGTTTGATAATCAACTCTAATGGCTTCTATAGAGAAAAAAGTCCCGGCGAATTATCGATTCTGTATCACTTATCATTATACTCCGCGACGTACTGCTTGAGTTCGTCGGATTCGAGGATGTCGATTTCTTGGCGGAGGCCGAGGACGAAGCGGCCAACGCCTTCCATGCCGCAGACGGGGCCGTCGAAAATCCAGCGGTTACGGGATTTCTTGACGTATTTCTCGGCGAGGGGGTATTCTTCCAGGAGGAGGTTTTTGGCCCGCTGGGAGAGCTGAAGTTTGACCTTGGTGGGACGGTGGCCGTGGATTCGGAAGCAGTCGATGGGCTGGGCCTTGTGCGACTTCTCGGCGGTCCAGGGTTCGTCCTGCACTTCAACCTCATCGATGCGGGCTATCTTGAAGCGTTTGTTGATGCCATCTTCGAGGTCATAGGCCCAGATGTCGATGTAGTTGGTGGTGAAGGAGAAGGGCTCGACATGGCGGTCACGGATAACACCGGAGTTGGCAGATTCGTAGCCGTGTAGGATGCCCTTCTTCTTTCCCTTGATGGCATCGGCCAGCGCCTGGACATTGACTGCGTTGGATTTCTTGTCGATGAAATCGGAAATGGAGGTGGAGTCGTAGACTGCCGCAAGTTTGCGTTTGAGGCCCTGTTTCAGGACATTGGTCTCGTCCAGCCGGTCAATCATGTTTGCCACGATTGCCGCCTCTTCCTCTGAAAAATAAACCATCTTACTGAGGTCGGGGTAGGGGCGCTTGAGAGCAGCGCAGCGGTAGATGGTGCCGTCAACTCTTTCGACGACGAAGCCAGCGCCTTTGAGGGTGTCCATGTACCGATAGATAGAGCGGGGCGTTGTGCCCATCATCTGTGCAAGGTCCTGCACCGTGTACGTTGCATTACCGGTGAGGAGTGTCATCAGGCGGAGTACCCGTTCTATTTTGGGCTGATCCATATTGATATATAGTTGTTGTATTGGAGTCTTCTTGAAGTAGTTGCTAATACTTATGTTGCCAATCTTCTCCGTACATTTCATTAATCAAATCATCCCACCCGGCGTATATTTCCTCTTCAACCTCATTATAGTCGAAGTACTTATCCAAAATATCGTCCCAAATCGGGGAACAACCCTGCTCTGCGTTATAATCATACTGACCTGGAAACAGTTTATTATCAAGTTTTAGGTAGTCTTCTATACTATTCAAACTTTCAGATACTTGATCTCCGAACCCTCCATCACACAGCCAATTAGGATTGACACGATTATCAGGAAGACGTTCAGCAGATTCATTGTCCTCGTTCGCTTCAATATATACTTTGCCTATTGCGCGCCCAGCATCAAAAAGAGCTTTTCGTAGAGATTCTTTTTTTATGTCATACAGGCTTACTGTCAATATGTTACTTGGTAGCCAACACCTTTCCTGATAGAATAAATGAGCGAGGAAATTATTCACTTTATTACTAAGTTCCTCATTTGAATCTTTGGCATTCAATCTAATAGGGCATGTGCTTTTAACGCGATCAAAATCTAAAGAAGGCTCCTCCATTCCACACTCAGAGAACATCCAAATGGTGTAATAGTTATCGTATCCTCCAAATAGTGCATTCCAGTCTAAACACCAGAAATCATTGAACCAAAACGATTTCCAATTGTGTTCGTTACGATCCCCGATGGCCCACTCAGGGTATAACTGACCATCTGAGAGTCCGAACCAGATAACCGGCTTAAATAAATCACCCTCATCATTTATCCAATTAACTTTGCCATTTGAGATCTGGGGATGAGGGAATTTGTTAACATCTATAATTATCTCATCGTTATGAAGAAACCCAATCTGCCAAACGCCCTTTTCGAGAAATTCAGACAGTTGTAAAAGTATTGTATAACCTGTTTCAACTGCAAATTGTTCAGAATCTCGCCCCAACTCATAGACGGATTTAGGAAGGGTTATCTTTTCATATGTAGTGTAGCCATTTTCTCCAGGGTGTGCGTAGCATAGATTGTTATCGATATACCGCTGTACTAACTCGTCACATAATTCAAAGATCCTATTGCCTATACCCTCGGGATGAATAAACACTCCCGATGGTTCGTTGCCAATTATGCGTTCGGCTTGGTGTAATGCTGTTTCGCGTACATACTCTCTGACGGTATCAAAAATCAAAGAATCTTTATCAGTGAGTAAATCTTTAACATCTCCGTCTTCAGTAATAGGAATACGAACCTTATATTTAGGGTATCCATTGACGAGATATCGGTCTATTGTTTTTGATTCCTTCTGCATAACAGAGAGCATGAAATAAAAAGAAACAAGTTTAAAAGCTAGAACTGCTTGATGGCGATGCGGGGCATTTCGGTTTTGAACTCAGGGTCGATGTAGTGGCACTGAGTCTTGATGATGCCACGGCGGCGGATGGCGGGGTCGAGGCAGTAGGTCTCGAAATCCTGCAGCTTGACGTCCTCTAAGGTCTTCCAGTGGGGGAAGAAGAGTTTGAGGGCGGCGGTGGCGATGCGTTTGACGGCTTTGAAGTCGCGCATATCGGCATTCTTGTCGTATTCTACAAGCTGGTCGAAGAGCATGCCGTAGACGTTCTCGGTGCGCAGGGAATGCATGATTTCGGAGAAGTATTCGACATTGATGGTCCAGCCTTTGAACACCATGTCTTTGGTGATTCTGGGAAGGTACCAACCCTCGATGAAGCAGTGGAAGCGGTCCAGCAGGGCGGACTCACGGAAACTGTTGGGGAGGGAGTCGAAGTAGCGGTAGTTGAGCGGCTGACGATGTTCGTTGAGGGGGATGTTTCCCATCAGCATAAGGCCGCACTCAGAGGAGATTTCCTTGTTGTCGATGGTGGTCTTGCCGGCTTCGAGGTAGGCCTTGAGGGCTGCCTGAATTTCGGCCGGTTCCTGGAATACGATGGTCTGGATTTCATCGAATGCGGTGTAGTCATGGTTGCATATAATACCCAGCTGCTCCTTTGATTTGTCGTAAAGGAGTTTTGCGCGGGTCACCTTGCCACCGCTGATAATCCAGCCATACTTGGAGAGGTTGCCGAAGACATAGGATTTGCCGGTGCCTTTCGGAGCCAGTTCGATGACGTTAAGGCGAGGTTCGATAAAGATGAATAGACGGGTGAGGAATTCCAGCTTCTGGGTCATACTGCTGAAGGTGTCAGGATCGTATTCCATCGCGGAGAGCAGAACGTCAATCCATTCCTCGGTGGTGAAGTACTTGCGGGCTTCGCGGAGGTAGTTCACGTCAACCGATTTGTAGGGCTTGAAGGCCTTGTATTCGACCATCTCAACGTGATTCTTCTTGCCGTCATCGTCTGGCATGAGGCAGAGTTTGATGATACCCCATTTTTCGCCATCCACCAGCTCGCCTTTGTACTTCTCGTAGATGTAGGCAGGAATCTGGCCTTCGTTGGTCTTGATACCAAGGTCGGGAATAGAGAAGCGACGAAGACCGTGCACCAGGTCAATGACGATGGAGAAACGGGTGAGGAGCTGAACTTCTTCACCAGCGCCGAGGCGGTCTTTGACGGATGCGGCCTCCTTGGGGATTACTTCGTCGAGGAATGCGGTAAGCGCTCCACGGTCTACAACTCCGTCGGAGCTGATGTAGCGTTTCAGGAGATAGTCCTTAACGAAGGAGGGGAGATTACGCCCAGCAAAAAGGCTGTCGGTTGAATTCGGGTCTTTGTAAATCGCCATCGGGGCGAAATGTTCGCGTATCTTATTGCAAATCTCTTCTTTCATCTTCTTAACGTATTAGCAATCAGAACAAATCATCTTCTTCAATTCCAAGGTTGATTTTGACCTTAAAGTCGTGTGGGTAGTCTTCAATTACAATCTGGCCTTTGGTGACATTAGAGGCAATGACAAGAGGGGAACTGGACCATATGTCGCCACCCTCCGGATGCATATCGTAGCGTTGGCCGTTGTATAGGATGTACGGAGTCTCTGCACTGGAGATGCCTGTAATCTTGAAACGGAGCACAGGATTGGATGCAGAGAGTTCGAATGTCTTTTGTGAGAGTTGGTGTCCCGTATTCCCTCTGAAATCAGAGATGATGAATATGGGGACAAGAACTTCTTCGGGAGTGCAGCCTCCGTGGCAGCCACAAGTTGCATCGACCTTAGAGGTGAGGGATTCGTGACGAAGGGCGCAGATGGTGCGCTTGTCATCCAGAATCTTGTATTTCTCATCACTTACGGCCATGCCGCTATTCCAGGTAGCAAAGCGGCCGGAATGGTCGCCTGTGATGCCGGAAAGGTTGAGGCCGGGACGAAGCTGAGGCATGTAGGAAATACCGTGGTCGGAGATAATAGCAATCTTCTTTCCCGGATTCTCATCGAGGATTTTGCCTATAGCCTCGCGGATCTTCTTCATATCTTCGATGATATAAGACGGATATGGGCGTTTCTTGTGGGAATCGCTGTCAAGGTCGCCATTCTTTGGGAGTGAACCTCCGGAGAGCTTCTGGAGGTCAACCTTATTGATTTCGGTTGCCGTTGGAAGGAGAGCGCGGGCAATGAGGACTTCGTTGAGGAAGTAGCCTTCATCATTGCGTTCCTTGATAATCTCGCTGATGAATGGCACCCACTCCATGCCAAGACCGTCAATCCAGAAATAGACACCTATGTCCTTGCGACTGTTGAGGATGTTACGGACAGTCTTGAAGCTGTTGTACCAACTGTTGAATGCGACCTCGTTGGCGTTTTTGGTGAGGATGACATTCTCAACGGCGGACGTATAATCGTTGGCCAGCTTGGCCTTCTTGTATTCGTCGATGTAAGAGAGACACCAGAGTTTGTCGGGTTCCTGGGTGCCAAAGGTAGGCCGCATGTAAAAGTAGAGGTCCGGATAGATTGCCGAAACTTCGGACGGCGTGACAGATCCGGCCTTAATCCATTCAATAATGAGGCGTTTTTCAGCATCCGTTGTGGCAGTGACATACCTCAGCGCTGTCTTTGTGCCAAGACTCTGCTGGAGTTCCCGTATCTTCTTGTCAAGTTCCTCCTGGATATTGTCCGGCAGGACTATGTTCTGGGACTGCGCCTGGCGGAGACCTTCATTGCGTTCGTCGAGATATTCTTCCTGATTCTCGAGATCGAAGATTGTGAGCAGCAGGTTCTGGACAAACTCTGCATTGGTGTAGCTGGAGCAGGTCTTGAGGGCGCGACAGATGTAGCCTTTGTCGCAGAACTTGTTGGTGTAGTAGGCACCCAGAAGCCAGCGGCTGTAGGTGTCGTGGCTCTTGAACCAGGTCTCGTAGAATATCTTGTGGTCCGCAAGGTCGTATATGCCGTACTTCTGATTGATAAACTCATTGAAGTCGAAGTTACGCACATCGATGTCGGCGGCAAGACGTTTCCAGAACTGCTCATCTTCGGGTTTGTATTCCACCATGTTGAGGGAGAGCCCAAGGCCTTGTGTCAAGAACTCATAGACATTAGTGCATGGCGTGTAATCGAAGGCATTGTCCGGCTGGCCATACTCAGAGTTGGCGTAGATGGAACGAGAGGTGATAATGATGTTGCGCTTGATGTCCTGCTCTTTCCAGATCTGTATCCACTCTTTGACGGTATGGACAATCGTGGCAACACTTTCGAGTCCTTTGACGTTGTATGTAGTACAGTCGGTCAGAATCAGATTATAGTTAAGTTGCCGGTCGGGCGATTTGAGATACCACATGATGCATTCCTGCTCGTTGGTGTACTTTGACATCTTGAAGTACATGCCAACGATTGGGATATAGACCCTGCGGTGGTCTTCATAATTTATCTGACTACTCTCAGCGCCTTTTATCGTCGAAATGAGAGAATCAAACTCGTTGCTGGTCTTGTTGTTATAGAAACGCGCAAGCTCCGAGAAGGGCGTGATAACCGTGTCGCTCGGGCAATCCTTAGCATACTCGTAAATCTTTGTTGCCAGTTCGCTGTACGTAACGAAGGAGTCCGGATAATCCGGATTCATCCAGAAGTCGATGCTCTGGAAAAACAAGGAGTTGGAAGTCTGCCTTGATATGAACTCATAGCAGTCCCTGAAGTTGTCGAACAGGACAAAGCGAATCGGATAGCGATTCGGGGTAGAAGAAGCGGAGCTAACTTTCTCTTTGTCCGCCTCAACAGCCTGCATCAAGGATTCTATGTCGGAGAATTGCGTCAACATAGCATTTAGTTGTTGAGAATGGTGTCAAGAATGGTATCATAGCCCAGATTCACCAGCCGATGAAGAATCGTCTTTGCCTGACTCACATCACCGAGGCTGTCAATCTTGGCAAGGGCTCTCTGGCGCTTTTGGTCCGTGATAGGTGAGGGTGGAGGGGGTACCGGCGGAACCGGAGGTGTAGGAGTAACCGGCGGAGTAGGAGGAGTGGGCGGCATCGTCGATACTCTCCATTTCAGGAGCGCATTGAGCACTTCTGCTTCGTTCCAGGTTCCGACTTCGGACTGCTGGTGTGTGCTTATGTAGTGGACAGCATCGTCAAATTCGGAATCCTGGAGTTTAACGCTTTCCTCCGTCTTCAAGAAGGCAAGGAAACCATTGCGGAAATTGTCCTGGCCATTAATGAGATTCTTGAGCTCGAACTCAAACAGCTTGATGCTCTCGGCCGTCTCAGCGAGAAGGTTCGGGTTGGAAGAGCCGACCTCAACACAGATGGTGTTGATATTGTCTACCAGCTGCTTCACTTCGGGCTTTGCAACGTCATCTGCGACATATTTCAGTGCCCAGAGAGGGTATTTCTTCTCGGGTACGAAAGAATGTGTCATGACCCAGCGGGCGTTCTTAAGGCTGCTGATTTCGCTGATATCTTTGAAGCGGGTGAGGTTGAAGATCTTAATGAAAGCCTTGCTGATTTTGCCCTCTTCGGGAGTCTCGAAGCGGAAGGTTACTTTAGGGGAAATCTTCCCGTCTTCCCATGATTTGAAGACTTCGACGACATCCTCAACCATGTGCTGAACTTCGCGTGGTTTACCGTTGAGGTCGAAAATCTTGTTGACGTAGGGACGCATAGCGAATGCCAGCATTCCCATTCCGGCGTAGGACTGGAAAAGACCGTACGGCGGGCGGGTCAATTCGATAAACTTCTCTGCCAGGTTGAAGTTGTTGGATTTGTCGGCATACTTAATCTTATGTTCGACGAACTTGCAAACCTTATAGAGAGGGTGCTCGGGGTCGATGTCAGTCTTCCAAGTGAGGTCTTCGTTGACACTGTCCTGCAGGAGGAAAGGAATATGCATGGCCGGGCCTTTGCAGCGGTCGGAGATGTCCTTCTTGGTGTTGTAGGAGAGGACATTTTTGACGGCGTCCTTCACCAGGGCCTTCTTCCAGTATGTCTTGGAGAATTTAATCTTGATGACTTCGAGAGATTCGGGACCGGCGGTAAAGATGGCCGGGGCAATCTCGGAATTGACAAAGGTCGGGAGCTTGAGAGCGGAGTAGTTCATCACCTGGCCGTTGATCCAAGTCTCAAAGACTCCGCGGCGGATGTCCTTGATCCATTCTTTCAGCATATCGGAGGCCAGCTTGGAGTGAGACTGCTGTTGGTCAGCAAAGCCGTGCTGCTGGGCACACTTGGCGTTGGCCTGGTACTCGATGAAGCGCTGGTAGTTGTTATCCGCCAGGACGCTGTCGAAGACAATGAATGTGGTCGTAAGGAAGCGCTCATCCGTGCAATTGCGAGTGGCAATATCCTTGAGGGTATTGAGTTCATCGGCATTGCGAGCGACCATGAAGGCGAAGAATAGCTCATAGTCCTTGGCATTCTTACGGCCGTTTTCAACCTTGTTGAGCAATGTGTATTCGTTCGACTCAACAGAATAGAACTGGAAGCTGCAAGGACGTGCGACGTTTGCCAGGTACTTCTCGAATTCTTCTGCTGCCACTGAGCCAAAGTTGATGACCTGGGCAGTGGTCTTGAAGTCTGTCAGAACAAGGTTATTCTTGATTTCCTCAATTTCCTTGGGCGGCAGGGCAGAGAACTGAATGGAATACAATCCTCCCGGAGCACGCTGGATAACGCTGTTGTCGTTGAACCAAGTCAGGATATCATCCACCTGAGGCTCTATCGAGGTTCCTACGTAGAGATTCTTGATGTTCTCCTCGCTTGGTGTGACGGATTCATTGTTAGCGATGTTGTTGAGGGCGTTGAGAAGGAGTACGCTCTTGAAGACCGGGAGATATGCTTTGCCGTCGGCCTGAGTCTGATGCTCTACGCGAAGATTGTAGGAATTGAAGCGTTCGGTGACGGCACCAAACTTGGCCACATTATCGTTGAATTCGGGCAGAACATAATCCCAGAGGTAATCGGCGGTTATGGTCTCACGATTCATGAATTTTGATTCGTCCTCAAGGAAGGCCTTTACTGCGTCATTCTCGCCAAGGAACTGGAAGACACTACGGGAAGATGAGCCAGCTTCACGAGCGTAGTAGGTTGCAAGGTTGGCTGTGGCCGGGTGGACAGGGAAGAGGTTCTTGATGTCCGCAATGGTCTCGGCCTGGCTGGTGGAACCTTTTGTGAACGCGTTCAGGATGGGACCGCACTTGTCGTAGAAGGAACGGCTAATCTGGAGCAGTTCTTCGTCAGAGCCCACCTGTTTGAACTTACGGGACATAATCTTGAAGGCGGATACCGGCTCCATGTTGTAGCGCATATAGAGGTACCGGCCTTTGGTCTTGTCTCTCTCTTCTGCCTTCAGGGAGTTGAGGGCAGAAGGGTGGGAGATGAAGAACAGGTATGAGTTGTTCTCAGAGTTCATTGTTTCATCAGCAAGCCTCTGGAGGTCAACGAGGAGGCTGAGGCCGATGTCGGATTTCATCACGTCGGTGAATTCATCCCAGATAAGAAGGATGCCATCGTACTCGGTTGTCTCGGCTAGTTTATTCTGGACATCAAAGAACCAGTCGCTGAGTTTCTCCGTTTCGAGACGGATGTCGATGCCGGTATCGCGTAGCACGTCCTTCACCTTGGAGAGGGTGCCGGAGTCCTGGGCCTTCAGGTTGGCGATGAGCTTGTCGGTTGTGGGGGTGAAGGATGAAAGCTTCGGATTCTGCTGCAGAATCAGGTCCCACATCTGGCGGTTGTTCTGGATATGGCTTACATAAATATCATAATCCGTGGTTACATCGAGGTCCAAACCGGCTTTGAGAAGGGCCTTCTTGATTTCGCCCTGCATCTGGAGTCCCAGATCATCTTTGTTGGAAATCTTGTTCTGGCCGTACATGGTGACGGGGAAGAGCCGTTTCTTGGTACGGAGGTCGAAGATGGAACTCTTGAGCACTTCGTACTTGGGTTCTTTGTACTCTTCGTTCACATACTCGGAGATTTCGGATACGGGGTCACAGAGAAGGTGCTTGATGACAGCTGCGGCGTGGGACTTACCGGTTCCGTAGGTACCTTCAATCCAGAAGGACTTGTGGACATTGGTGTCGTTGTTGTAAACCGAGCTGATAACCTTTCGAAGGATGTCATTGAACTGCTCATTTGCGATGAAGACACGCCAAGCACCATCCTCTTCTGTCTGGATGTTGTAGGCGGCCTTTTGACCTCTCAACGCAATGATGTCAGAATACTTAGTTGCCATATTATTTGGTGTTTTCTATTTCATCTTATAGTAATTAACGAGGGCTTCTCGATAAAAATCACGGGCTCCCTTTCCCTGTAGAATATCCCACAGTGCATTGTCGAACGAGGCATAAGCCAGATTGTCACGAAGGAACTTGTCCGATGGTGTAGCTGGAATTGCGGGTATGCCAGTTTTCCACTCCAGTTTCCAAAAGCCATCACTCTGCATGTGATAGAAAGGATATTTCAACGGGGTTGCATCGCTTTGATACTCAGCTAACTTTTTCTCATAAACTGGCTTAACGGCATTGTAAAGTACCCGATTTCCTGTCACCGTACCATCTTCGATTGCGTCGAAAATGGAGAGCAACAGAACAGGCTTTGCCAAATTTGCCTTTCCAGCAGTTATCTTCTGCTTAATAGACAGAAAGGCAATTTTGTAGAAATCCAACAGATACTGATTATCCATAGCCATTGTTTCCCTTCGTTATAGCATTGAGTTAAGTATGGAAACCGAGGAAATGTCTTCTCGTAAAGCTATATTATCGAGGCCCATATTCAAGTCCGCAGTAAGAACTCTTACGGAGGAAGAATTTATGGAACGTAATGCTCTCTCAAATACTGATTTAGAGATTCCGAGAACCTTAAATGGACCATTCTCACAGTCCGGTTCGTAAAAGTCAGCAACTCGGAGAGACCGAATCCCTTTCATCTCGGCGTATTTATAAATGCTATATGCAAGACCTTTGTCAGTAATATCCTCGTATGCGCCTCGAATCATGGTCTTATTATCTTTAGATGCGGCATAATTAAGAGTCTCTCCGATAGGGGAATAGTTGAATGTCTGAATAAGAGCAGCAACGGCGCCTTCAATAGTTTTCTTCGAACCATCTACACCCTGTTCCATTATCGCTTCAACAAGAGAATTCCTGTCATAAGACTTGCCTACAGCTATGTTGTTGGCAAACCATCTAACAATGAACGAGTTATATGATAGATTTGTCAGAATGGCCTCCCAAGTGAAGTTCACATCGTCAATGTATATCTCCTTAAGGGCAGCCCCGAATGGAGTAATCGTGAGTTTTGCATCTATGATTTCAGCATGCTTTAACCACATTTTAAAACCATCTACCTGTGCGGTTCCGAGCGAATTGTTCACCCAGAAGCCCTCTGGATCACTGAAGAATTCACTGAGCCAGTCTTCGTGGAATCCGAAAGTCTTGTAGGCCTGGACTTTCGCGTTGGCATTTTTGTCTGAATCTTTCAACATACGTATACAATCTGTAGCGATGCATCCCCGGTCATGTGCATCAAGACACTTGTGGCAGTGAATGCATTTCGAATTATCAATTTTCAATTCCTGATAAATGTGGAGGGCACCAGTAGGGCAGTCGACCTCGCACACTTCACATTGAACGCAGTAGGAGCTTTTATAAATAACTCTCTTAATTAGAGAAAGTAGCTTATTGTCTTTGCAATCTGCGAGTGTGAACGTAACATGGTCATTACCATGGTGTTTAACTTCAAAAGCATAAATCCCACCGTTGTAATTCAATTCTCCTTTATCAACATTCTTCTGTTTTGAGACATTGAATTTCCCAATGGTAGGCAACCAGGAGTATATGGGAAAGCTTGGGCAGGTAATATCAGCAATCAAGTTATCTCCCTTCTGAGCAAAACGAACGTCCGTCTTTATAGATGAAGTGTTACCAAGGGACTTGATCTTCCATTTCCGTTCACGGAGATATGTCTCAGTATCCTTAACGCCTATAGATTTTGACCATGATGAGAGTCTTTCTACAAAAGGTTTGAGCTCTTCAGGATAGTACCTCTGAGCAATCATATCGTCCCAGGCGGAAGAGAACGGGCAGATTAAGCATCCGACACGTGCCTTTCCATACCGGTAAGCCGGATTAATCGGTAAGCCGTATTTGAAGAGATACAGGAAAATCTCTGATGCATTCCAGTTGAGAATTGGATGGGCGTTGTAGACATTTGTATGCTTGCCTTTCCCGACTCTCATATAACTCTGGCGCCTTTGACTTTCTTCGGCTCTTACACCGTCAAATGTTAAGACTTTACCTTGCTGATTAGTTCCGGGAATCTTAAATGTTCTATACAGAGGAGCTGTTTTCATGATGGAGCAGCACCATCTGTGAGTATCAGTCGGTGTTCCTATCTTATCCCAATAATCCAGAACAGGGGCATGGTTGGCCGCAGTCGAGAATTTTAGGTCGGGGAATAGCTTATTGTAATGTTCCTGAACTTCGTTGTAAAGGTTGAGTGACGACGGCAATTCATACCCAGTATCAGAGTAAATCACCTGGAAAGCACTGGGCGGTATTGCCCTGGTGCAAAGGTCCAGCACAACCTGAGAATCCTTACCACCGGAGAAGGATGCAAGGAAAAAGTCAATCTTAGTTGTCTGGAAAACCCGTTTGCCCTGTTCCTGTGCCGTCTCAAGCGGCATGACATCGAAGCTGTCGCAATCCTGCTTGACGATGGCCATCTTCTGCTTGGTCTTCTGCTCCTGACGCTCTTTGAGCTGCTCGACAATCTGGTTGGCAGGGACGCGCTCGAAGCTCTTGGTGGCCGCGCTATAGGCAAGGTATGTGTCGCGGATGAAGTCGATGGCTTCGCTCTCAATAAGGAACATCGGGTCTTTGTTCTTCTTGAGCATAGCCTTGACGTTGACCGGCTTGAGTTTGCCAGGGGTGACACCATTGGCAAAGGTCACCTTGGGTGCGTCGTAGATATTGGCTCCGGAGACTTCGAAGAGGAGGTCTCCACGGTAGAAGTACTGCTTGTTGCAGGCCCACATGATGGGCTCTTCGCAGCGGGGATAGGACCAGCCGGCGTCTTTAAGTTTGAGGAGATCCAGCTCTTCAAAGAACACAGGACGAGGGGACACTGAGAGTGTGTCCTCAACTACGTGCAGGTTCAACTGGATGCCGCCTGTCTCTTTATCCCAGGTTATCTTGTACATTAATACTCTTCTGTTTTCAATTGTCTTTTTCTGCGATGACGAGGTCGCGGTGTGTTGAATTCCTGATACTTGGACTCGAAGTTATTCCACTCATCGATCTCCTCAAGAGGTATCACTTGCCGGGTACAAGCGCTTCGCCGGTTCCCGACAAATCGATACAAACGCGATTCCTCTTCATCGTCCTCATTGTTGTAAGGGTACCGTCCTTCTCGAAGAATAAACTCCTCCAAGAGCATCATGCTTTCCTGAGTAGAGCGCTTGTAAGGGCGATTCCCGCCAATGACTTTGTACTCATCGCCGTAGTCTATACTTGAATATCCGAAATATCTTACCCCATCTTTTGTAAGGACACAAAACTTGTGAGTTTGCTCCTGCATTAGATTGCTTGAGATGCTGCTTTCATTTGTGTCAGGACGGAATCGCTGGACATATTCGCAAACTTCATCTGCAGAGGCAATAGGAAAGTCCAGAGAATCCAGAAACTCACCAACAAACTTCCGGATAGTCCCACCACGGTATTGTTCGTGATTCCATTCGGCTAATGCATAGGTACTGGAGCGGCCGACTGGAACAATGTGCTTGTTGCCTCCAATGGCTCCACGAAGACTGCTCTCTGTAAAATCGCGCTCCGGGTACTGATACATATATTCGTCTATAATCTCCTCCAAGGTCATCGGTTGGCCAGCAGTGCGAAGAATCTCCTCGACAATCACCTGGTTGGTTTTGTAAGCATTCGCCGGGAACAGAATATTGCCCAGGTCTACCTCAACCGGATAGTGGAGATAGAGTATGGTCCTGCAGGTAGTCTCTATCTCAGGAAGTTCTTCCTCACAGTACTGGACTTTGAGATGGCTGTTAATGAGGCTCCGGAGATTGACTTTTTCCTCGTTGATTCGCTTTTCTTTCATTCGCTCATCCATGTCCTGAATAAATGCTTCAAAATCAAACAGAGAGACAAGAGTGGTAGGGACAATGCAGAGAAAAGGATCAAGGTCAAAGTAGCCGCCAATACTCTTAGTGGGGTCGCCGATGACGGTGAGGTCATCAAAAGCACTCCCCATGACCCACGTTACGAAGTTGAGGTTGAAGTTGGTGCCTTCGGTGGCGTTAATATCTTCCTCTACATGGGTCATCTGCCAGCGATATGGATTGTCGTTGATGAACCCCAGAGTTGCATAAGTCTTGAAATATGCAGGAAGTCTGTTAATGAGCTTATTGCGCTTCTGCCGAACACGCTCCGGAGACAGGGAAAGTCGGGATGCGATTTCCTGTCTGTCAGGAAGTTCCTGCCCTTCGTAAACGTCGAGGCAGCCTTCTATGATTGCTTTTTCTTCGTCCGGTCGGTTGTCGAAATAAATCTGAATGGCAGTAAAGAGAGGGAAGTGGCCCAGCGAATCTTCAAGTTCCCTCAGCTGCTCCATGGCCTCAGAGGGGAGACCAAGAGCATCTGGAGAGGCTACCAAGTGATTCTTGATTATAGCCGATACGGACTCTGCATCTGGGAACTGATGAAAAAAGTCTTTTGCGCGTTCAAAGTAGGCGATAAGCTCAGGACGAGACTTCCTGCCAATCGTGGGGATGGTGTTGATGCATCCGGGATCGGAAATGCGCTCGAAGAATTTTGCGAGAGAGTTATCACATTCAGCAAGAAGCCATTCGACGCGGTTTGCTGAGCGAGTGGACAGACCAGTCAGGGTGGTTTTGAAAAGTGGGAGGAGTTCGTCTATGTTTTCTGGAAGATGGAATTCCTTTACGTCTGGGACTTCTTCTGGGGCAGAGGCCTGCATGTCAGCTTCATGCCACATAATTGCGTCACGAAGTGCTCGCTGAAGGGATAGGATTTCTGTTACTGTCAGACGACCACAATTTCGGAGTTTCATAATTTCAGCCGTCGAGGCGGATAGAAAGTGCTCCAAGTATTCTTTTTCGGACGAGAATTCTTCGCTCCAGGCCTTAAGAACGTTGATTGTGCGGACTTTCAGGGAATGGAAAGCGGCAGAGTATCTTTGGCGAACATAATCCAGGGTCTGCTGGTCCTGGATGATTATAGGTTGTCCGTCGTTGTACACGCCCATAGGCACTATTCCCGAAAATAATGGTGGTTGTATGATTATTGTAACTTACAAATCTACTGATTTTTCCCCAAATGACCATAAGAAAAGGTAAAAAACGACAACAAATAGTAATGTTGAGACAGACTGTTGTCACGAAAATGCGGTCCCTTGGTCTTATTTTGTGACTTGGATATAACGAAGTTTCCGCCTCGGCTGAACGGTGACGGGGCGGAAACGGGAGATGGATTCTTCGATATGCTCAGAATGACACTGGGGCTATCGTGATTCTTTGTACTGATTGATAAAGTCTATGATGCCTTCAACATGAAGAGCAACAATGGCCTTTTTACCTTCGGTGGATTCAAGGAATTCCAGGTCGGAATGAGAATCCATGAAGAGGTTTTCTGTCAGCACAGCAGCGCAGTAGGTGTGTTTCAGAATGTAGAATGGCGCTTCAAAGTCCGGGTCGCCATCGGTCCAGTCAGTGCGGATGCGGTGATTGGGGAGATTGCGACGGGCCGCCTCATAGAGACAGGTGGCGAGTTCGTCGGATAGAGAGTGCCCGTAGTAGGTGTAAACGGACCAACCGGAAGCGGAATACCAGCGATCTCCTCTGCCGGCGGCGTTGACGTGGATGCTCACGAGGATGGTTTCTGATACCGGGTGCCCAATCCTGCAGGTGAGCCGCTTGGCACGGCAGACACGTTCGGGGAGCGTGATGTCTTCCTCTTCCGGAACGAGGAGTTCGGCATCGTATCCGCGGAGCTTGAGATGCTCTATGACTGCGCGGGCAATTTCACGGTTGAAGGCGTATTCCCTGAAGCGTCCGTCAGGGGAGCGTTTGCCAGGAGTTTCCACTCCGTGGCCGTTATCGATTAATATTTTCATCTTGTTCATCTTGTTGAAGTTTAACGATTTTGGTTGCTGATATGAATTCGAGGTCAAGTTCTTCGATGAGGGCGAGGACCTCCTTGTGGTATTCCGGAGAGATGTACTTCTGGACTTCGAGGAAGACCGGATTGGTGGACAGCTCTTCCGGAGGAATCGGCTCGACTTTACTTGGTCGTTCGGTGCCCAGGCGTTGGTGTTGCCAGCGGATGAGTAGGTCGGCTATGTCGATATGGGCAGCTCGGTCCTCGGCTGTGGCTGTCCGTTCCAGATAGTCGGAGACGATGACTCCCAAGTAAGGACGTTCATCGGCTTTCTCTTTCCATGTCGTATAGCCATCAACGTCGGGGAATGCGAGGATTTTCCGGCCATACAGCACTTCAACCCGGTCGTTGAGCTGACCTTTCCCACCTGTGGCGAGCCAGATTCCCTTCGGGCAAAGAATGGAGCCGATAATGGCCGTTTTCTCTGCTTCGACGAGGATTACAGGCTTGTTTGGGTACTTATTCAGGAGATGCTGTCCAAAGAGGCACTGGCTGAGTTCCCATTCCTTGGGGAGCACTCCCTGCTGCTTGAGCAGAGAATGCACCCAGGTAATGGGAGTCTTGACGGAGTCGTCCTTAATGCGGTGGCCAGTCTCGGGATTGTACTTCATTACCTTTCCCGTGCGGCAGCGGCCTTTCTCGTCAATCTGGTAGAAGACTACAGCGTTTTCGCGTGCGACGCCGATGTAGTATTCCTGGACGGAGCGAAGGATGGCATCCGTGTCGGCAATGGTGCATAGGAAGCGGAGGAAGTCGCTGAGCGGGTTGGTCCGAACGGTTTTGAGCACTGTTTCCATCGGGATGGTGCAGATGCCTTCCGGCGGCTCTGGCGACGGCTCAGGACGGATGCGAGGGCTGGGTTTGGATTTGGATTTGTAATCTTTGAGCCAGGCTGGAGCCTCACGCCAGTCTTCTCCTTTTCGGTGACTTTTCCTCGCAGGATCGTAGTTGCTTGGTGGATACTTGACGTATCCGCAACTGGATTCGTGGTTGCAGCGACCGTATTGCTCACCGGCTGGTTCGTTATTGTCATCAACGTAGGGGGCAAAGCAGTGCTTGCGCCCGCAGTTCGGACAGGTCCAGCGAGACGCTGGCCCGGCGTACTTCAAGAGATGATAACGGTATTTCATACGGCTACTCCTCATCTTTATAGGGTAATCGCTGCTGCTTGGGCTGTCCCGACCGTCCCGGTTGTCCCGCGTGCGGGACGGTTGGGACATCTGGGACATCGTCCGTCTCGTCTTTCGGCAAGGTGATTCCCTGCTCCTTCGCTTTCTGGAGGCGGCGATCAACGGTTGACTTGGACATATCAAGAGTCCTGGCAATGTCGCGCACGGATTTGCCGTCGGCTTGTAGGCGCAGGATGGCGTAAATCTCCTCCAGTTCCTCTGTGCCGGAACCTTCCTTGAGGTGGTCGGCTTCTTGCCCATAGTCTTGAATCTCGAAGCGTAGACAGCCATTGACCTTCTGGACGTCGCAGATGATCACATTCTCAGCATCGTACTTGTACGCGCCCGTGCGGACCTTGACCTGCTTGATGTAGCGGAGGTTGTTGTCCTTGGCGCTGCGTGCCACGGCAATACCGGCGTCGAAGAAGCTGATGAGCCTCGCGGAACCTGCAAGGTCGTAGTGGGTGATGGGCTGGTAACCACGAATTTTCGGCGTGTGCGCAACCACGATGGTCGTAAGGAAATATTGCTTCTTGAGGCGGATGACTTTCATCATGAAAGAGGATGCATTAGCTCCTTTCTCGCTGTCGTTGCAAGCGAAGGTCAAATTGTCCAAGATGACGAACTTGGTTCCTTGCTTGGCGGCCTCTTCTATGGAAAAGAGGATTTCTTCTTCGAGGTCGGCTCCGACGATGAGTTCTGGGTCGATTTCCGCCCGATTGAAGTTTTCCGGGAAGATGTGGACTTCGCCAGTGTCAGGGTCGGTGTAGCGCATCTGGAATTGCTTGTCGGCGAGTTCCAGGTCAATGTAGAGCACTTTATCCGTGCGGGCGATGTCTTCGGCCATCTGGACGGCAAGGATGGATTTGCCGACGTTGGTTTGCGCGAAGAGGACCGTGTTCTCGTACTGGACAATGAGGTCGTGGAAGAACATGCGAGGGTCGGGCCGGGACATGGCGTCTTCAATCCAGTCATTCGCTTTCTTGACGTTGAAGAGACCGACGTGCTTGGGCGAGCGGGCCGCCTTGTCGATTTCTTTATCAATGTCTTCAATGGGATTTGATGACACTTCGGCCGCGGGTAGATCATCCTCGGGTTGTCCCTGGGGCGTCCCCGGATCGATGGCGCTTCGTTCAAGCTCTGCATCTTTGAGACGCAGGGCATCTTCTCTGCTTTTACTTTTTCCCATGACGTTTGCGGATTTTGACTGTGAAGTCGGAGGTGCCGAAGACGGCTTCGAGTTCGGAGCGTTTGGCATAGGTGCGTCCATTCAGGCGGTGGGGGATGATGGTCCCATTGCCAAGGTGGATGCTGAGCTCAATGCTGCGAAGGCTCGGAAGACGGAGGAAGTCGGTGACGTCGGTCCACTCTTCATCGAAGATGAGGTCGAGGTTGCGGGCGCGGAGCTCATCGAGGATTTCTTCGATGACTTCTCCGATAAGGACTGGCTGTTTCATAGTCTGCCTCCTTTCTTGTTGCCCAGACAGGCAATTGCTGTCTCGCGGATGTCGGTGGCGGTTTCGCGGCTGCCTTTGCTAATCCATTCATCTATCTCAGACTTGAGGAACGCCAGTTTCTTGCCGGTCTTGTAGTAAGGAATCTGCCGGTAGGCTACCCACGCGTACACGGTTTTCTTGGTTGGTTTGCAAGGAATGTAGTCACAAACCTCGCTGAGGTTGAACCAGATTTTCTCATCCTCTGGGTCTTCCTTTGCTCCTTGGCTGGTGAGCATGGTTTTGAGCTCCCGGACTTCTTCCAGGATGGTGGCCACTGCTTGAGGCAGCTGGTCGAACCCAATTTTTTCTGTTGAATCGGACATAGTTATTCCCCATGTTTAAATTGAACTATGGTTCCGTTTCATGTGCGCACAGAAATGAAGAACCGGAACTCCGTCGTGGAATTCCGGTTGCGAAATTGCTTGATATTTACCTATTTACTCTTGTACCTAAACTTCACCTAAATTCGTTTTTTACTGGTTGTAGTACTTTTCTGCTGCTTCTTTCAGTTGGTCGAAGACATCGAGATATGAGTCGGTGTCCTTGGCCCGGCTTAGAAGGGTGCTGTAGCTGGAGAGATCTGCTTGCAAAAGTTTGCCGAACTCGTTCATGACATCTTGCTTGTTGCTGGCCAGGAGCCCGTCCGGAGTCATGAACATGCGGCAGTCGTACATTGCGGATATGATCTTGACGAAGTCGGTGTTGCGGCGGTTGGCAAGTCGGAATTTGGCGGAGTTGAGGGCACGGTCCTGAAGGACACGCTCTTCGGCATTCACCTTTTCTATCCAGTTGTTGTCCTGGTCGGCGATTAGGAGGCGGACCACGTCGAAGATGATTTTCCGGTCGTGCTCAGGAAGGGTCTTGGCAATCTCCACAATGTCACGGACCTTAAGGGTTCTTTCCTCGGAATCTACCTCTGCCTGATGAGCTTTAAGTTCTTCATTCTCTTTACGGAGACGGGCAATTTCTTCAACCAGTTCGTTAGATCCGTCCTGCAGTACGGCCGGTTCATAATGAGATTCGGTATTCAGCACAGGAAGGGGGATAGGCTCTTTATGTAGCTTCATGATGGTTCGTTTCAAACCTTCCATGAATGGCTTCATGTCTACAAGGCCAGCACCGTTCATCATTTCGTCAAGCTCGAAGCTGGCTCTGATACTGTCTATCATGGCCACCTGATATTCCAAGCTGTCTCCGAATCCAACGTAGTACTGAATCCAAGTATCAGTATAGTTGCAAGTGGCGCTTCCCCAGTTGATGTTCACAAAGTCCCTTGGGGTAATCTTGTCCGTGTGGAGGTAAAAGCGGTCACGCGCGGGGTTATAACTGGGTTTTCTGGTGATCTTACGACAGAACTTCTGGAACTCCGGGAAATAGGCCTCTTTGTCCTTCATTCGGTTTTCTAACAGTGTAAGGAAGCGGCCGATGTTTGGCTGGGAAAGACCTGAGAATTTCAGAAGGACATAAACGACGCAGAAGACCAATTCAACTTCATAGGCTCTTTCGAAGTATTTCCTTGCATTCTGGAAATAGTAGTTGTAGTAGTTCTCCTCAGGGTGAGAGTCAAGGATGACTCTGAGAGCCTGTCCGTAGGCCTCGTTGAAGATTTGAAGAGGAGTGACCTTGAGTGCGTATCTCTTGTCGTTAGGTTCTCTTACTGAAAGTAATACTTCATATAGGGAGGAGTTGAGGCCAGGTTCGGAGAGAAACTCGTCTATATCCCTCCTCTCTTTGAAAATCAATTCACGTGGAAAGGTGCTCATGGTGGTTTGTGTTATTTCTTTTTTATCTGTAGTCTTTCGGCTGCCTTGCGTTTGTCGGCATCCATGACGTCGGTGTATATCTGGGTGGTGCCTACATTCTTGTGGGTGAGCATTTTGCTGACCACATAGATGTCGGCTCCGGAGCTGAGAAGCAGGGTGGCGTAGGTGTGACGGAAACAGTGGAAGGTGATGTGCTTGTCGATGCCGGCATCTTCTATCCAGCCTTTGAGTTCTTTCTGGACCAGGGCGTAGTCAAGGCCTTTGAACACCTGGCCTTTCCCGCGCTTGCCGCAGAGTTCGAGGGCTTCGTCGGTAATGGGGAGGGATGCGTCGGTTTCCGTCTTCTCGGTGGTGATGCGGATGCAGTTGCCTCCATCGGGATATTTTGTGATTTTGTCCCAGGTGAGGTCGCGGATGTCTCCGAAGCGGAGCCCGGTGAGGCAGCTGAAGAGGCTGGCCCTTCGGAGAACATCGGATGCGCAAGGTGTATCGGCCAGGTCCTGGAGTTCTTCCAGTGTGAGATACTGCCTGTGGGGATCTGTGTAGTCGATGGGTTCGAGGTAGTCGTTGACGTTCTCGGAGATTTTGTGGTCTTTGTAGGCTATGGCAAGAAAGCCACGGAAAGTTGACCAGTAGCCGGAGGCAGAATTCTGGCTAAGCTTCAAATTAGGATGCCTAAGTTGTTGCGCGTTAAGCAGGTAATCACGGAAGCCGTTGCAGAAGTCGACAGTGATTTCTCCCATAAGGCAGGAGCCTCCGCAGTATTTTTTGAAGTGGTCATAGACACGAATCCATTTCTGGTCGTGGTCGGCCAGGTGCTCGTGGAAGTATTGCAGGAAGTCCTCCTTTGGCGTGTCGCGGTCAACATAGCCGGTGGCGCCTTCGAGGATGGCAATCTCCCGCTTGGAGCGGAGGCCTTCAGCTGCTATCATCTTCTTGGCGTTCATTTCACGATCCTCCGGTGTGCGGGGTTTGTTGACGAGGTAGATGCCAAGGTACTCGCGCCGGGATTGCTTGTTTGTCTTGGGGTCACGTACTGGTGGCCAGAAGTCCAGGTAGAGGGTTATCTTTCCGGAAGGGAGGAGGCGCTTGCGGAGTTTGACTTTTGTGACTGACATATGCTATAGATTGAATATTTTACGGAGTTCATCTTTGTTGTACCAGACGTAGTTGCCGGCTGTCCGGATCTTGGTGGCACCGGCGGCTTGGGTGTCGGCTGAGAATCGTTTTTGGCCGACGTGGCAGAAGGCGAGGGCTTCTTTTGCCGTGATGTAATTACGGCGGATTTCTGCTGGTATCTTAGGGCTCTTGTCTTTGAAGAGCCGGTCAAGGTCGGCTTTGCGGAAGAAGACTTCACGGCCGTGACGACGGCGTTCGAGTTGGTTGGCGTTGACTTCATCGTAGAATCGGCTCTGGCCGATGTGGTAGAGCTTCTTGGCTTGCTCGACTGTGAGCCAGTTTTTCTTGAGGTCGGGAAGGTCGACAACTTTATCGTTCCAGTCTTTCTTGGAGATAAGCTGGGATTTGCCGGTCCGGATACGGGGGACATCGAATTGCCTTGCCAGGTCACAGATGTATTTCCGCGTGTGGCCGGTGAGGGCAGCCAGCTCCTCGGAGGTTGTCCATTCTTCTACATCCGGGTAGGTTTCCTTGTAGAAAAGATTGCGGATGGCATCCTTGGGGTAATAGGCGAGTCGGCCAAAGCGCATGGCTTTGATGCCAGCCTCTTTGGTTTTCTTGTAGAACCAGGACTGGGTGATGCCGTACTTGGCTATAGCTTGGTCACGGGTCATCATTCTGGCTTTTGCGTCCCTGATGTCGTGGATTGTACGGGGAGCAGGGGAGTATTTAACAGGACGGGCCTCCAGCTCGGAAATAGGAATCCTAATGGTATTGCTGGAGATTCGGACAGCTTTGAGCTCCCCAGACTTTACCTTGGAATAGATGGTGGGACGGCTTACGCCGAGGATTCTGGCAGCTTTAGAGATGGACACATACTGCTGCTCTGGAGGGAGCGGTTGCTCCTCTGGTACTATACTACGTATAGTAGTATGCGGGCCATTTTTCGACATGCTTTTCCCCATTTTTCTACATTCAACAATTCCTTTAACATAGGACCTTTATTTGGCATTCATATCATCAAAAAGTGTAAACTATTGTAAAATAGTGTAAAGTTTTCGATGAGTGCGGAAATATGTCCGCTGGTTTGTACCGTTCGTGGTCCAAATGTGGTACAAAAATAAGCAGAAATAATGGGAAAAACAAGGAAATCGCAACTTTTTCGATAATAGTATAAGTTGCTGAAAATCAAATATAAATGTACGATATAAAGGAAGAATTACCGATGGCTTCCGATAGCTCTACTTTCCTATACAGGAAATAAGAAACTTTCCGGCTAACATTTCAACTTAACATTGCCTGTTCAATTTCGTGGTATGGTATGCTTTCAGCTTTCTGTATTTGTTCCATTATTCGCAAATACCTTTTGGTTGGTTTTCCTGCATACGTTTTTTTGAAATTCTTTTTATACAGTTCGCTGTAAAGGTTATCAATTTTGAAGTAAGCCCCTAATGTTTTATCCAGTTGCCTGTACTTCTTACTTTGGGTTTGTGTTTCGTACATACAACCGTTGAACGCTTCACGGTGTAAAAAGTAACCGCCTATTGAATACAGTTTACGGCAACGCTTCTTTGTTTGTGGGCAAATGAAATACCATATTTCGCCCTTGTTCAGGTTTGAAGGGGTTGAGGTCAAATATACTTTATAGTTTCGGGGTTCGTCCCTGTATTTGTAATCCAGTTCAATGTATGGTTGTTCGCTGTGGGTGTTTACCTGTATTGAAATACTGCCTGTGGGGTTTCCGTTCCTGCTCCAGTTGAGTGTACCGCTTTTAATTTGTTTCGGGTCAAGGTAGCCCCAACCTTTCAACTTTGAAATATGTATTTGCAACGCTTCATTGTATAGGGTTGGGAATGTATAGGGCTTTGGCATTTGAAATTTATTTTGAAAATGAAACCTAAATCATTAAGGAACTTTGCACTATATCGAACAATAAGGCTTAATCAAACCAATTCTTTTTAGGTGGTTCAGGTTCGCCCAATGTATGTTTTACGCTTTCTGTTTTGGGCAATACATACGGCATAAGTTTACAAAGTATGTTAAGCCGTTGCACGGGGTCAAGTTCTTTGAGTGTTTCAGGTAGTTGCTCCAGTTCCTTTTGCATTAAGTCTTTAAGGGTGTCCCGTATATTCCCGGTTAATGGTTTGTTGTACTCAGGTAGTTTGTTTTTCAACTCATTGTTGTAAACTGAAATTTGACTTTTCATTAAGTCCTGAATTTCGTTTGAATACCAACCGTCAAACTCCGTACAATCCAAATACTCAAAAACGCCTTCCAGTAAATAAACTTTCTGTTCGGTGGTTAATTCGTTTTTGTCGTACTCTGAAATAATCATTTGCAAACCCTCAAAGGGTTTTTCCCTGTGGCTTTCACTTGCAATATTTATACTCAATTCATACAACTGCATAAGTTTATTAAAGTCGCTGAATAGTTGTTTTTCTAATGCTTTGCGAATGGTCTTTAAGGCGTACCCGTTCCAATGTTCGTTTTCTGTTTTAAAGTAGCTTTCAAGTGCCTGTACTTCTTTTGTATTCATATCAATTTGAATTTATGGTTAATACTTGTTTCAATTCCTGTAATCGGTTCATGTAGGGTAAAAAGGTTCGTTTGCCGTTGTTCGCTTTCACGGTGGCAAAGTGGCTTTCAATGAATAGGGAACAATCCGTTATTGTGCTGCACCTGTTCAGCTTTACGGGTTGGGTTGGTAGTTCAATACTTGCAAAGTAGTTTTCAAGTTCTGCAATATCATTGCTCCAGTTTTGGGGCTGTTCAATTCGTTCAGTTTTGAATACCTCAACTTTTGGCAATGGTTCAACGTGTGAAAAAATAATGTTTTGTTGGTGGGTAACTTTAGTAACTTTAGTAACTTTTTCAGGTTCGGGCTGTGGTGGTTGTTCCTGAATGTTCCTTTTCCTGAATAGTCGCCAATCCTGTTTTATCAAATAGTCTGCAAGGTCGTTGCCTTCGCTTTTGTCCCGTTCAGGTGCTAACTGCTCCAGTAAGTCCGAAAATATAAAACGTGTACCGGGTAAACGGCTTTCATATTCTTTGGCTTTGGTTTCCCATTCTTTAAAGGTGTTACCGTCTTTTGAAAGGTCGGGAAATACATACACAAAACGCCCTTGTAATACTTTCAGCTTGTCAAATGAAAAACTGCTTTTGTTGTAAACTGCCAACCAAATAAGGCTTTCAGGTGCTTCAGGTAAACCAAAATACAATGTACCGTAAACGGCTGTTTTTGGGGCTTCAACTAATGCAACGGGGTTACTGTGGTACTTGCTTAAAAGGTGTTCGCCAAATAAACAGGAAATTCGTTTATCCTGCTTTGTGTACGCTTCCAACCATTCGGGCAACGGCTTATTGTTTCGGGTGTGGTGCTTTTCAATTATTGAGTGTAAAAAGTCCGTGCCTGTGGTGTGGTTTTGTTCGTCAAACTGCTTAACCTGAACGGCTCTTACATTGCCCTTTATATCAATAAAAGGAAAAGTATTTGCCCCTGCTCTGTAACCATTTGCAACCGTACCCAATCGGTACAACTGAATAACCTTTGTAACCTCATCAACTTCAAAGGGAAATTGTACCCTGTAAAATAGGTTCTGTATAAACGTGTTCTTTTCATAGCGTTCGGGCTGTAATGTTTGTTTGAATGTATCAAAGTCAAAAAATATGGGTTCAGGTGTCGGCAGTGGTATTGCCTTTTTTCGCTTTGGCTTCCAATTGTTCGGTAATTCCGAACGGTTGCCCTGTTCCTGTTCCCAAACTGCTTTTGCGTACCCGTCCAAATACGGGTTGAGGTGGTACGAACAATTACTTTCCCGGTCGCAACGTCCGTACTGTTCGGGTAAATATTCGCCTGTATTCGTATCAATATAGCGAACAAACCGTTTTTTACCACAATTGGGGCAACGGTACTTTTTACTGCCTTTTTCTAAACTGTATCGGTGTTCTGTATTCATATTATTCGCTTTAATGTTCACGGTGTTCACGGTGTTCAAGTGTGAACGGTGTGAACGGTGTGAACGCTTTACATTTTTAGATACTTATTTACTGCTCCAAGTGAAATACCTAATTCCTTTGAAATATTCCTTTGTGAATAACCTTTTTCGCTTAACTCTTTAGCCTGTTCAATAATGCTTTCACGGTCTTTTTCAGTTACCTGCTTCAAGTGTTCCCGTTCCGCTCCAAAATCAATAAATTCAAATGCAAGGAAATTGTAGGGTTTATCAATCTGACAAACTATTACGTTTTCTGTATCATAAATCATTGCTGTATTTCGGGCTTTAATTTGCTTAATGTACCTTAAATTTTTATCGGTGTTACTTTGCCCAATAGCAAAACAACTATCAATGAAATTGTAAAGCATCTTACTACCGCCTAAATCATTTTGCGTAATTGGTCGGCTTAAATCACGTTTTGGGGTGTGTGCAAGTGCTAAAATTGAAAGTCCGTATTTGCTTTTTAACGCCTTCAAATACTTCATTAAAGGCAAAGCATCTTTTGAACGCTCCGTTTCATTTTTGAGGTATGTAATATTGTCAATGATTAAGATTTTAGCCCCTGTTTCAATTATACTTTGTTCCAATGATTGGTTAAGATAATTTTCAAAGGTGGTTTCTGTGGGTGGTTCTGCTTCGGGGCTAATTTCAACCCGTATTAAATTATATTTGTCAAATTGATAATGATTTTCAAAAACCTTTAAGACTTCATTTTTTACTGAATACCTTACTTCAAACTGTTTAGGCGAAAGTTCAAAATCAAAGTACAATACTTTTTGCTTCGGTGCTTCCATCTTAAAGCCCGGTATTTGTTGCCCTTTGCTTATGCTGTCTGCAATCTGTACGGCTAAAATGGACTTTCCTAAATTGCTATCTGAAAACAAAATACATATTTCGCCTTCGTGCCAAAATTCGCCAAATAACATTTCGGGTATAGGGCTTGTTTTCGCAAGTTCCAACCATTCGTTGGCTGTCATTACTTTGAATAAGCCTTTGTTCTGCTCTGCTTTTTTGCGTTTCTGCTCCAGTTGGTCTAAATGGTTGCTCCAAACTTCGGGCTGTTCCAATGGGTTGTTGAGGTCATCAAATACGGGGTTTAGTTTCATAGCTTAACAGTATTTGAAGGTTCAACAATAGCCGGGAACAATTCGGGGTTGGTGGTATAAAACCCTGCACGGTGTTTTGAAATTGGGCAAATGCCTTTCCGTACTATACAAATACGGTTTTCTTTTTCCCATTCAGCAACGTAACGGCAAATATTAGCCCTCAAAATGCCTGTTTCAATAGAAACCATTAACATAGTTTTGGGCTGCCTGTCAAGGGCTGCAAATACCCTTTCCATTTGTGCCTGAAAATGCTTATCTTTGCCTTGTCCTTTATGCGAAAAGACTTTAGGGCTGTTCAGTTGGTTACTTTCCATTGTTCAGCCCTTTTTTATTGTTAGACAAATACGCTTTGGCTTCCGCTTCAATTTCAGCGTTTGACTTTTTACGCCCGTCTTTAAGGTATTCCAGTAATTCAGTACGGGAAAAATACAGGCGTTTGCTTCGCTTCATTACAGGCAATTCGCCTTTTGATACCTTGCTGTACATTGTGGGTACTGTAAGGCTCAAAAATTCGGCTGCTTCCTGAATGGTTAAAAGCTGTTCCGGTTGGTCGGTGGGTTCAACCTTAAAGGGTTGAATTTCTGTTTGTGCTTCTATTATCCAACGCTTAAATATTGGTTCTAATTTGGATAACGGCACGTTAAAAAATACCTGTTCTACTTGTTCCATTGTTATTTATAATTTAGTTAAACAATGGGTGCAAGTACATAAGGCGTAACCAGTTACATAACAGTTACTTTTTGAAATAAAAAACGTAAACCCTTAATATTCAGGTTTATTTTCTTTTAAAAAAGTTATATCGTTATCAACTTTAGTAACCGTCTGTTTATAGTTTTCTTTGAGAAAGGGGATAATCAATTCAAGTTTGTTTATTGGATAATCATTCTTTTCGTTTATTCGCTTCTTTGCTTCGTAATACTTCGTTTTGAAGTTATCAAAGGTTGTATTTATTTGGTGTTTACTCATAAACTGCTCCAGTCGTGTTTTAATTAAACGGCTTTCAGTTAGTAATTTTGTTTC
>Ga0255347_1002232_pt1 | contig 28227 bp, 22 predicted proteins | sample wastewater_treat_2_FD_192479 | JGI IMG/M metagenome (GOLD analysis project Ga0255347, IMG submission 192479) | Wastewater microbial communities from Lulu Island WWTP, Vancouver, Canada - plant24 | ecosystem: Engineered > WWTP > Wastewater > Unclassified | place: Canada: Vancouver, British...
CCACATACCGATGCGGCGCATCAGCTTTCTTGCTTTCCCCGCTATCTGAAGGTCAGAATCATTCCCGATGTATGACTGTATGGGATCAATGACCAGAAGCCTCGGTCTCCATTCTGTAATAGCCTCTCTGATACGCTCGTCATCCAGAGTCAGACCGCTGTAGACCTCTTCATCGATAAAAGCGATGTTACTGCAATCAGCTCCTGCGGCCAGCAATCTTGGCTTGATCGTATCCTTCGCTCCATCCTCGGAACACTGATAGATGATTCTCTGCGGAATACCGAAAGCTCTGCCATCAGGTGCTGATCCGCCTTTAGACAGTTCGGCGATCAGATTCATCATCATGCTTGACTTTCCGCTGCCGGGATCACCTTGCAGAAGTGTGATTTTCCCGATTGCTATGTATGGCTGCCACAGCCAGTTGACCGGCATAGCGGTCACATCGCTGTACAGCGTTAAGAGCTTTGATTCCACGGTTTCTCACACTTCCTTCCGGCATCACTATTTCATCTTCTATTATACTTTATGTAGGGATATCTTACAAGGACACGCAATGTCCTATTTTCTTATAAAAAGGACATCTAATGTCCTAATTTTGATTAAGATGGTGCTATAGCTGGGGGAGAAAGTGGCCACCATCTTAAAATCTTTAAATCCGCTTGCTATGTGTTTGTCCTAGTGGTAATATAGATACTGCCATGCGGGCCATATAGAAAGGCATAATTATATGGATTTAAACTACGATTTAATTGGAATCCAGATCCAAAAGTACAGAGAACAAAAAGGATTATCACAGGCAGATCTCGGCGACATTATCGACTCAACTGAAAGACATGTGCGTAGAATCGAAGGCGGCCATTGTGGCGTGAGTCTAAATCTCTTTGTGGCAATTGCAAATGCGCTTAACGCATCTGCCGATGACCTGCTCAACAGTAACCTCACGCACACTCAAACATCGACTGATGCCGAAATCATGGCGCTCATTCACGACTGCACCCCCGCAGAAAAAGCTATCCTCATGGATATGCTCAGACACATGAAAAAGCTCCTTCAGGAGCACGGAATCTAAAACAAAAATACTGCCCGCATAGGCAGCAGAGCATCCGGATCAGGTCTTGGGTGCTTCTGCTCTCTACGCGGGCAGTATTTCTTATATATTCTTCATTCGCCGGCTTTCAGCGCATAGTACAGTTTGGTGATGTATTCAGCCAGTTCAACGCTCATATTCATCACAACCGATTTGCCAGAGATATTATCCAGCATTTCCTTGGCGGATGCAAAGATATCTCCCATATCGGAATCTGAATGATCGGTTTGATCTGCTTTCATAAATGCAACCGCTTCATCGATCAGTTTAGCAAGGTGTTCACCTTCAAGCACTGTCTTCAGCGGAATCGCCTCCTGATCTTTGGCAAGAGCCGGAAGCTTCAGCAAAATACCTTCGCTGAGTACAGCAGCCAGTTTTTGCTCGGCATCATTACATCTGACAAGATATGTGCGTAGCAGAATTGCGATAATACGATCTCCGAAAGGAATGTCATCAATACTCACAGAGTAAAATGGATGTTTCATTTTATGTACCTCCTACGTGGATTTCTTTTGCTTATCAGCTTACTACAAAAAAATTTACATTGCAAGAGGTAACAGAAAAGTTTGTAATAGCATTACAAAAATGATGCTCACAAACTATGCGTTCAACTGGCAGATTTTCCATAGGTAGCAGAGCACCCAGATTCGTCTTAGGTGCTTCGCTCTCTGTGCGTAAAAAGAATAATGCCCTTTTCGATAGCATAATCTCGTCTATTTCTGCTTGCGTATTTTCATAATATCTGTTATAATATAAATAGATATTATTCCGTTTTATACAATAATAGAATCATTGTATTTCTTTGAAGAAGGTGCTTCATATGCCAAATTTACTGATATTAGGCGTTAATGATTTTGAATCATGGTGCATTACCAATTCTAGAGAAGATTTACTTGCTGAATGGGACTACACTAAAAATAATGAGAGGACCCCGCGCAATACAATGTATGGTGCTAGCTACAAAGCTTGGTGGGTCTGCTCAAAAGGACACAGCTTTCAATGTGTGATGTATAATCGTGCAAAAAAGGAAGGTTCATGTTGTCCAATATGCGCAAATAGACAGATTTTAGTAGGATATAATGATTTAGCAACTACTCACCCACAATTAGCCAAGGAATGGCATCCATCAAAAAATGGATCGTTAACTCCTTTTGATGTCACATGTGGTAGCCTAAAGAAAGTATGGTGGCTGTTAGCATATGATGATCCTCAAACAGGAAAGCATTTTGATTTTGAATGGGAAGCAATTATTAATAATAGAGCTTTAAAAGGAAGCGGTTGTCCCTTCCTATTTGGAAGACCTTGGCCAGGTTTCAATGATTTAGAAACGATTAATCCAGATTTAGCGAAAGAATGGGATACTAATAAGAATGTAATTCTACCTAATCAGATTTCTCCAAATGATAATCGTAAGTTTTGGTGGAAGTGTTCTGTTTGTGGTTTTGAATGGAAAGCAAAGGTTTCAAATCGAAATCAATTACACCGCGGTTGTCCTTCCTGTGGAAAAATAAAAATGTCCAATTCATACAGAAAAACCATAATTCGTAATAAGCGATCACTTTTAGATACTCATCCGGAACTCGCAAAGGAATGGCATCCAACGAAGAATGGTATGCTAACTCCCACTGATGTATCTAGCGGATGTTCAGATAAAGCTTGGTGGTATCTTCCCTATGATGATCCAGCAACAGGTAAACACTTTGATTTCGAATGGGAAGCGACAATAGCAAGCAGATGCGCTGGTTGCGGATGTCCTTTTTTTAATGGGCGGTTATGGAAGGGGTTTAACGACTTAACAGTCACAAATCCAGATTTGATTGAATTCTGGCATCCAACAAAAAACGCACTAACACCTGATAATTTTACTAAAGGATCGCATACAATTGTTTGGTGGCACGGTAAATGTGGGCACGAATTTCAATCAGAAATTGCAAGACAATGTTATCACTTCAGTTGCCCTATCTGTGCAAAAGAACAACAATCATCTTTTCCAGAACAAGCCGTGTATTTTTATATACATAAAATTTTCCCAGATGCAATTAACGGCGATCGGACGGTACTGGATGGCTATGAATTAGATATATATATACCTTCTATCATGACTGCTATAGAATATGATGGAATGGCATGGCACAAAGATGCAACTCGAGATAAAGGAAAAAGCATCCTGTGCCAATCTAAAAATATCAAGCTAATTAGAATTAGGGAAAATGGATGCAAAGAATTGAATAACAATGATATAACTTACCGCTACTCATATGGAGACTGGACTTCACTAAATAGTATCATTTCAAACATCTGTAAGTCATTATCTGACCAAGCGATTGATATCAATATAATTCGTGATGAATTCGATATTTATTCATCATATCTGGGAATCAAGCAACAAGGCAGCATAGGCGAATTATACCCCGATTTAATTGATCTATGGCATCCAACCAAAAATGGTACTTTAACTCCGTTTAATATCTTGAGTTCATCAGATAAAAAGGTATGGTGGATTGATAAATATGGTCATGAATATAAATGTCAGGTGAAACTAATGACAAGAGGGGGCGAACACTGTCCATACTGTAACAACCGAAAGCTACTAAAAGGATTCAATGACCTTGAAAGTCGTTTTCCAGATATCGCATCAGAATGGGCATATGACTTAAATGGCATTAGCCCCTCAGAAGCAATATATAACAAAGGAAAGTTTTGGTTTAGATGCAACACCTGTGGTAATACATGGAAAGCGTATTTATCAAATCGAACTCGTTTAGGTGTAGGTTGCCCTGCTTGTGGACATGTTAAACAAAGAAACATACGAGCTAGTAAAAACAACGATGACCATTATGGGAAGTCATTGTCAGTTGCATACCCAGAATTAGCACTTGAATGGAATAAAACCAAAAACGGAATAGAAGCAACTGAAGTCTTTGGTTTCTCCACGCTAAAAGCCAAATACTGGTGGAAATGTAATAAATGTGACTATGAATGGCAATCAACAATAAAAAATAGAACACGAGGACGAGCATGCCCAATGTGTTCTTTATCAAGTCGCCATAAAATGGTTCGTAATATAGACACAGATGAAGTGTTTAGTAGTGTTAACGATGCAGCTGAAAAATATCATTGTAGCGCATCAAGCATAACCAACTGCTGTAAAGGACGCAATAGCACCTGCATGGGGTATCATTGGGAATACTATAGTTACAATGAATGACATTTTTATAATCTCAATAATATGAAGCATCCTGGATTCGTCTTGGATGCTTCTGTTATCTTCTGATGGCAGTATTTCATTTTTATATATACTACAAAAAGAGTATGCATTACAATAGTGGAGGAGGATAGTGAAAATAAACGACAAAGAGACTGCCCACAAACTATGCTTTCAATCGGCATATTATCTATGCCATTTGAAGCCGTAGTAAGTGGGCATTATGTTTATTTATAATATTCAGCGTACCATTGAGCGAACTTTCTCAGTCCTTCACGGATGCCGATAGTCGGTCTGAAACCGTAGTCATCCTCCAGAGCCTTGCTGTCCGCATAGGTCACAGGCACGTCACCGGGCTGCATTCCGACAAGCTCTCTGTGGCCTTCAAAGTCATAGTCAGCCGGAAGCACGCCTGCGTTCACAAGCTCCTCCTGTAATGTGCTAATGTAGTCGAGCAGATTCTCAGGAGTACCGCCGCCGATGTTATACACTGCATAAGGCGGAAGCGGCAGTCCGTCCTCGCCATTCTGCTTCTCCGGCGCTCCCTGCATGACTCTGTACACGCCCTCAACAATATCGTCAACGTAGGTGAAATCACGTTTGCAGTTACCGTAGTTGAAAATCTTGATCGTTCCGTCTTTCGCTAAAGTATTCGTAGCTGAGAAGTAGAACATATCCGGTCTTCCCGCAGGGCCGTATACTGTGAAGAAGCGCAAGCCTGTGGACGGAATGTTGTAGAGCTTGGAGTAAGAATGTGCAAGCAGCTCATTGCTTTTCTTGGTCGCAGCATAAAGGCTTACAGGATTGTCAACCTTATCATCCACACTAAACGGAACCTTCTTGTTTCCACCGTAGACAGACGAGCTGGAAGCATACACCAGATGCTCCACCGGATTATGGCGGCAGGCTTCAAGGATATTGTAGAAACCGATGATATTGCTTTCAATGTACACATCCGGGTGGTCGATGGAATAACGGACACCTGCCTGTGCTGCTAAGTTGACCACTACATCAAAGTGATATTCAGCGAACAGCTTGTCGATCAGCGCCTTGTCTGAGATCGAACCCTTGACGAATATATGCTTGACCGGCGAAGTGATCGCGGCTTCTTTGATCAGAGACAGACGATATTCTTTCAGTGCAGGATCATAGTAGTCGTTCATGTTGTCAAGGCTGACAACCGTGCCGGAGGACATTTCCTTTAGAAGTCGCAGTACAAGGTTTGCACCGATAAATCCGGGAGAACCGGTCACAAGTATGGTTTTGCCGTTCAAGTCAATTCTTTCTTTGCTCATATCTTAATCCCTCCGGAACAGATCTCTTGTATATACCTTTTCTTCAACATCATCGAGAGCGGGATCGTAGCGGTTAGCCACGATACAGCCGCACTTCTTCTTGAACTTCTTCAGATCGTTGACCACAAGGGAGCCAAAGAATGTGCTGCCGTTTTCAAGTGTCGGCTCATAAATGATAACTGTCGCACCCTTTGCCTTGATGCGCTTCATGACGCCCTGAATTGAGGACTGACGGAAGTTGTCTGAGTTGGATTTCATTGTGAGTCGGTATACACCCACAACGACTTCCTTCTGCTTGCTTTCCTGCTCCGCGGAGTAGTCAGCACTGTTGCCGTAAGTGCCGGCAATCTCCATGATTCGGTCAGCAATGAAATCCTTTCTGGTTCTGTTCGACTCAACAATAGCAGTCATCATATTCTGAGGAACTTTCTGATAGTTTGCAAGCAGCTGCTTGGTATCCTTTGGCAGGCAGTAGCCGCCGTAGCCGAAGGACGGGTTGTTGTAGTAGTCGCCAACACGGGGATCAAGACAGATACCTCTGATGATATTTGCAGTATTCAGCCCCTTGACCTCTGCATAGGTATCCAGTTCGTTGAAATAAGATACTCTGAGGGCAAGATATGTATTAGCGAACAGCTTTACTGCCTCAGCCTCTGTGGATGCCATGAAGAGAATATCAATATTCGGCTTGATCGCACCGTGCTGTAAAAGTGCTGCAAACTCCTCAGCAGCCTTCATGTTCGCTTCATCGGAGCCAACGATGATACGGCTCGGATAGAGGTTGTCATAAAGCGCCTTGGATTCACGAAGAAACTCAGGGCTGAAAATGATATTGTCCATGCCCAGCTTTTCACGAACCTGTGCTGTGTAGCCGACAGGGATTGTGGATTTGATGACAATGGTGGGCTTGTTCTTCTTTTTGCCTGTTACATTCTTTATGAGAGAAAGCACTGCTTCAACAGCCGAGCAGTCAAAGAAATTGGTCTTGGGATCATAGTTCGTGGGTGCAGCAACGATGATGAAATCAGCGTTCTTGTATGCGGATTCTCCGTCGGTTGTAGCTTTGAGGGAAAGCTGACGTTCTTCATGCTCTGCAAGATACTGCTCAATGAAGTCATCCTGAATCGGAGACTGCCAGTTGTTCAGCTTCTCGACCTTTTCCGGAACGATGTCCACAGCGGTCACATCGTTGTGCTGAGACAGCAGAACAGCAAGGGACAGTCCCACATAGCCGGTACCGGCTACAGCGATCTTTTTACGCTCCACAGGAGTAACCTCCGAAGCAGTATCGTCTACGAATACATCTCTGTGATCGAATTCAAGGACCTCTGCAAGAGCGAGCAGTTGATCCACAGAGGGTGTATAGTCTTCACTTTCCAGTCTAGAGATGATCGAACGATTGATGCCTGTTGATTTAGACAGGGTAAGCTGCGACATCTTGATTGCCTTTCTTCTGCTTATAACAGTCTCAGCAAGCAGTTTTGAAGATAAGTGCTTCATAAGTACCTCCTACACGCAGTGTTACCACTAGCAACACTGACGATTTTAAATATGATGATATTATTATAGCAGATGTTTCGGCAAAAGTCAATACAAATGTCGCCAAATATGAAATCACATAGCATCATCGGTTTATGTATTGTGCTTTAAGTGTTGCTAGTGATAACAAAAAGGTCCACTAAGCGGCTGCCGGTTTTTTCGACAGTTGCTCAGTGGGCGCAGCAGATAGTTATTCGGGTTCCTATCGCCGAGGTGATAGAGATCTTACGGTAATAATTCAATCAATCCGAGATCCATTAATGCAACGATCAATAGACTCATGCATTGGTAAAGACCGCTTTTTTCTCTATGACTTTCCTCGAAATGATATACATCCAGATTGCATTCAGAGAAATCATCAAGGTCGTAAGCGTAAAACAATTACAGCACGTATCTTCCGTTATCGACTTTATACTATATTATCGGCGTATTCTATCGATATATCCTCCATTTCAATAAGCACCTTTTTGAGCATTGACGCATTTTCTTCTGTAAGCTCTTCGCCTATTCTTTCTGAAATGGCGGCAATTAACTCGTTTTCTTTCACATTCCTGCATTTGCAGCCATTTCCTTTCCGTCCCTCATGGCGTCCTCTGCAAGTCCATACCTTATGCTTGATACCTTTCGGACCGTTCAGTGTACGTCTTGTCATCGGTTCACCACACTCGCCGCAGTAGAGCTTTCCGTACAGATAGTGCGGTCTGCCGCCGATTCTTCCGACCGCTGCCGTCACCGCTTTCTTTTGACGTATGATCTCCTGTACAGTATCCCATGTTTTCCTGTCCACAATGGCCTCATGATCATTTTCAAGATAATTACTTTCATACGGCACTCTTTCATCCGGTTTCTTCGTCAGGAAATTCTTAGGAGGCTGCTTCTGCAGCAGCTTATCTCCCATATATGTCTCATTCTGAAGGATATACATGATATTATTATGTGCAAGCGGCTGGCCTTTTTTCGTCCTGATTCCATAATCAGTCAGTAAACGGCGGATCTCCTCAATGCTCTTGCCTTCAATATACATCTGAAAGATCATGCGAACCGCATCCGCATCCTTATTCGGTACAAGTTTGCCGTCAACACAGTCATATCCAAGGATACGGTTATTCCCAAGGTTATACTCTCCGCGCTTGAAGCGTTCCCGATATCCCCACCTGACGTTTTCCGAAATAGAGCGGCTCTCGTCCTGCGCTATCGCTGAAAGGAAAGAAAACATCATGGAACAGGAAGGCTCGGCGGTATCCAGATTCTCCTTATCGAAATGAATATCAACGCCGTTACCGTGCAGAAGATTGGCGTATTTCTGGCAATCCACGATATTTCGTGAAAATCTGGATATGCTCTTTACAAGGATATAGTCCACCTTGCCGTTCAGCGCATCCTTGATAAGCCTCTGAAATCCCGGGCGGTTCGAGGCCTTGACACCGCTTTTCTCGTCACTGTATACTCCGGCAAAGTCCCAGTCATCATGCGCCTGTATGAGCCTTGTGTAATAGGAAAGCTGCGCCTCGTAGCTTTCTTCCTGCTCGTCAAGAGTTGTAGACACACGGCAGTAGGCCGCTACACGCTTCTTATGCTGATCTCTGATTCTGGGGATTCTTGTAATCTTCATTGCTTATCCCTCCCTTTCCCTTTACTTGTCTTTTCCTTTTCAGCTTTCCTCTGCTGCTGATTATAATAGCGCTTTGCAATTCTGCCCGGAAGATCAGAATCATAAAAGACGTCTGAAGGAACCGTTGTCACAAGTCCGCATTTCCAGAAAACTTTCATGGACCTGTCATCCGGATCAGGCGTTCCTTTCACTTCCAAAGCAATCAATTCCTTGGTGGTCCTGATGTGTTTTCCGAACTCAATATGATCAACAAGATCATCCACCCACCAATAATCGACCTTTTTCATTCTGGGATATTCTCTTTTGTATCTCAGCATAATTTCTGCCTCAGAGCCGAATTTTGGGCTGTCAAGTTTCTTCTCTACAATGCCGGTGTCCAATGTGTGATAAGCGTTGAGCAGCGCTTGATCCACCAAGCTTGCACGGATAATAAACTGTCGGCAGGCATGTTCACCGATCTCGCAGCTCCATCCGCTTCCGGGTCTTTGTATCTTGATACTCCTCTTAAACAGTCTGGAACCGCAGATCGGACACACGAGTTTGTCTCCGAGCGGATACTGATTGTTATACTTACCGGGCATATCCGGATGAGGCGTTCTTCTCATTGCAAGAATCTGCTTACAGCGGTTGAACTGTTCTCTGCTGATGATAGCTTGATGATGATTTTCAATATAGTAACTGGGCACCTCAGTGGTATCATTCTTTATTTGCTTATGTGTAATATGGCTTTCGCAGATGGTCTTTTGCAGGAGAATATCTCCACAATATCTTTCATTCTGAAGCATTAACCGCACTGTACACATGGACCACGTTTCGCAGTTTTCCGGTGTTGGAACATGATTGCTCTGTAAATGCTTCATGATCTTGTCGATGGACTCACCATGCTCATACAGCGTGAATATTTCCTTCACAACTCTGGCCTGTTCTGGGACGATCTGGTATTCTCCGTTTTCATTCTTCTCATATCCGTACAGTTTGCTCCAACGGGATCTTCCTTCCTCATAACGTTTCCTGATGCTCCATGTCGTATTCAGCGAAATAGAGCGGCTTTCCTCCTGTGCAAATGCTGCAAGGACAGTCAGAAGCATTTCTGAGAATGCAGTTCTGGTATCGATATGATTGCTTTCAAAGATAAGATGTACTCCGATCTCATTGAGGTGTCTGACAAACGTCAGGCATTCAAGGGTATTTCTGGCAAAGCGGGAAATACTCTTGGTTACGATCAGATCGATTTTTCCGGCTTCACAATCCCTGATCATTTTCCGGAATTGTTTTCGCTTTGAAACACTGGTACCTGTCATGCCTTCATCTGCGTAGATTCCTGCCAGCTTCCAGCCCGGTCTGCTTTCTATCATATCAGTATAGGATCTGACCTGATTCTCGAAGCTGGTTCTCTGCTCATCATTGTCAGTAGACACACGGCAGTATGCTGCAACTCTCAGCTCTTTCGCAGTATCCGGTTCTTCAGGATTCTGCGGCTCAAGAATGATCTTCTCAATATTCATAATTTGCCCCTTTCTGAATGGGATCAACTGAGTATTATCCCTCAGCGTTATCCTATTATTGCGTAAAACAGCCGATATATCAAGTCATTTCGCAATCATAAATCGGAGAATAATCCCGATGTTTCAGCAGGATAACTGGTCAATATACAGAAAAAAGCGGCCTCCTGTAATCAGAAAGCCGCATAATATTATTTATTTTTCCGCACTTCTTCAACAAGCTCCGGAAACTGTGATGGGTACCTCAGAAGATAAGCATCCCATAATTCTGCCTTGTGCCTTGGATCCTGTGAGTCCCGCAGCACACCGGAAGATAATGTTGTTACAATGCCGCATTTCCAGTGAATACTAACCGTTCTATCATCAATACCGCCTTTTTTCAGTTCAGAAGCCGTATGGCTGTGCAAACCGAAACTGATACTTTCTACCAGATCATCCAGCCACCAGTAATCCAGTTTACTGAATGCCGGGTATTTTTCTTTTACTTGCAGAAGCAGTTCTGCATTCTCTGCTCTGTCGGTATTTTTGCTATTTACGATACGCTTCACTTCTTTTAAATCGAGTGATTCATAAGCCTTCAGAATCGCTTTTTCCACCTCTTGTGACGGTATTGCGAATTCTCTGCACGCTCCTTCTCCTTCACAACAGAAATGAGCATAGCAGTTCTGGATCAACAGCTTTCTTTGGCGGAGAACATGACCGCAGTAAGGGCAGCGGAAGAATTCTGCATACGGATACTGCAAAGGTGCTGTTCTTTTTTTGAGTTCAAGAATTACATTGCACCGTTCAAACTGTTTCCTTGATATAATGGGCTCATGGTGATTTTTTATATATACACTTGGCAGTGCTCCGTTATTTCGGCGTGAACGATGGGTGATATAATCCTTTACATAGTATTTCTGAGCTATGATATCACCGGCATATTTCTCATTGGCTATCATGTAGTGGATCCTTGAAGGGTCCCAAACCTTATCTTTTCCGTCCGGTCTCGTATATCCTTTCTCAAAAAGAATCCTGGCTATTTCGGGTACAGATGTCCCGTGTTCATATAAATCAAAAATCAGTCTGACGGCCTCTGCCTCTCTTGGAACGATCTCTATATTATCGTTTGCTTCATTCTTTCGGTAACCGTAGCACCTTATCAAAAGCGGTTCACCGTTCTGAAGCCGTTTCCGTTTTCCCCATCTTACATTCTCCGAATGTGAATGGCTTTCTTCCTGGGCGAACGCTGCAAATACAGAAAGCAGTATTTCGGAAGAGATCATATCTGTATCGATTCCTTCTTTTTCGAGTATTAATCGGACTCCAAGATCTCTGAGCTTTTTGATACAATTCAGCGCATCAAGCGTATTACGCGCAAATCGGGACAGTGATTTACAGATCACGCAATCTATAAGGCCTTTTTCACAGTCTTCAAGCATTCTGAGGAACTCTTTACGTCTCGCCATCATTGTCGCAGAAGTTCCTCTGTCGGCGTAGATCCCTACAAACTCCCAGCCTGGCTCTGAAGAAATCTTTTCTGTGTATACCGCAACCTGTGTTTCGTAGCTGGTAAGCTGCTCTTCAGACTTTGAGGAAACACGACAATAAGCACATACACGTAGCTTCGGCTTTGTGGTTTCGGATATATCCTGATTGAGTATTCGCTTTATCTTTGTGCTTCCCACAATTTTACCTCCTTTTCAGCGATCTTTTGACCTTTTTCCATCAGATATTTTTCTTCAGCAGAGAATACTGATCTTCCACCTCCGATTGTCCCGTGTTTTATCAATTCCTGGACAATATCAAATAACTCGTGGCTTACGATGGCGGGATGATGCCCTTCAATAAGGATCTGATCGACAAAACCTTTATTCTTGACTCTCTTTTCCTTTCCGTTACTGTCAATGATTGTACATTCTTTATTGGAGAGGAAATCACCCACATAGTTCTCACTTCGCAGAAGCAAAGCGACAGTGGGCTTTGTCCATACTTTTTTGCTTCCTTCCTCTCTTTCCATACGATTCATTTCATCTCTGATCTCAGCGTATGTGTGGCAAGTAGCTGCCATGTAGAATGCCATTCTGACAACTTCGGCTTGATTTGGAACAATCACCCAGCCATGATTTTTACCGTCAGATGTGTAGCCATATCTTGGAGGAGACCATGTTTCTCCTCGTTCAAGGTGTTTCATTCTACTCCATGCCTGATTCTGTGATAAAGAAATGCTCTCTTCCTGCGCGATCGTTGCAAGTATACCGAGTATCAATTCGCCGGTCATGGTATCTGTATCAAGATTTTCCTTCTCAAATAACACACGAACCCCAAGCTCCTTGAGATGTCTGACAGTCTCAACACAGTCTGCCATGTTTCTTGCAAATCGAGATATGCTTTTCGTCAGGATAAGATCAATCTTGCCGTCTTCACAATCCTTTATCATTCGATTCAGCTCTGTGCGGTTGTACATCTTTCTGCCGCTCTTTCCGTGATCGCCGTACACTCCGACAAACTCCATTTCAGGATCGGAGCTTATCAGTCTTTCGTAATACTCGCACTGGACCTCAAAAGAGCCATCCTGAGTATCACTTGCAGTGCTGACACGGCAGTATGCACACGTTCGTTTTTTCTTGTTTTCCATGGATACCTCCTATCTGACCACCATCTTCTGCGGTCATCTTATATTGCCATAAAACAGCGTACATAGCAAGTCATTCTCGCATTTTTTTGAGATCACAGGCGGAATTATTCTACGTATTTCTTATGTAAACAGAGGGGGCGTTCCCTCTGTTTTAACGAATCACACCTTCTTCAGCGTGCCTTTATAGCTGTCCTTACCGATCTGCACAGTCACCGTAACACCGGTATCCGGCACATTGGGCACAGGAGTGGGAGTCTTCCCCCAGCCGTTCAGCCCCTTGCCCTTGATGACAGTCGGGAAATCCTTATAGCAGATATCCAGATCCACATTGCCGTTGATACCTGCAACCTTACCCTTCTCAGAATACTGCCAGATGCCGTAAGCACCGCTGTAGTTGGTCTTGTCCACCCAGTGCGCCAGCCAGATCGTGTACCACGACTTGATATCGTCAGCAGTGTGAGTAGTCAGAGAAGAAGCAGAGCCGTACAGCCCGACAAAATAACCGGCGCTCTCAACCTTTTTGAGAAACGCACGCATGATTGCAGAGACCTGTTCCTTGCCGAGGTCAAACTGCTTCTTTTCTTCAAGGTCAAAGTATACAGGCATCTCGAACTGCTTTCCCTTGATGACCGAGAGGAACACATCTGCTTCCAGTTCTGCCTCCTCCGGAGTCATGGCATAGGAGTACCAGTACGCACCGATGGGAATACCCGCCGCCTTTGCGCCTGCGTAGTTCTGCTCGAAACGCTCGTCCTTCTGCGACACCAGTCTGCCGTATCCTGCACGCAGGATAGCGAAATCAATACCATCAGCTTTGACCTTACCCCAATCGATATCGCCGTTGTGTACACTCACATCAATGCCCTTCATATCCTCACCCCCGAAATACTTGTAAAAATCATCGGTCACCGTGCTGTTGCCATGCACTTCATCGCCGTACCACTTGCCGTTGGGACGCACATCGACGTGCGTGTACTGATAAGCAGCGGTAATATTGGCAATGCCCCTGAACCCGATATCCTGTGCCTTGCAGCAGACCACCTTAGAGGAAATCGGCTGCCCGTCCTGCCCATAGCAGCAGATATCTGCGGCATTGCCGAGCGTATGCTGCCCGGTACCGCTGCCCTTCACTGCCTTATCGTGAGCGGAACATCTGAAGCCGGAAGTCACAATGATCTTACTGCAATTAAGGGCGGCATACAGATGTTCCAGCTTTTGCACCAGTTCATCAGACACACTGAACTCGTGCTCTTTTCCGCACTTACAGCGGAACTCTTTTGCGTTAAAATGCGGGGAAAGCTGTGTGGTATCCGAGTACTCATAATTCTTGTTCATTTTCTTTTCCTTTCTGCGTAAAATCGCTGATTACGGCTTGACAAAAACGGTATACTAATGCTATAATTAGAAAAAAAACGGAGGTGCATGAACAATGCCAAGAAAACCTGCAAGCCCCAAAACCGAAACTGCAAAGAAAACAACACGCAAGAAAAAAGCCGCTGTCGAAGCAGTCGCTGAGACCACTCCGATTACAGCAGCCGAAGTTGTAGAATCTGTTGCAGAAACAGCAGCCGTTGATGCACCTGCTGTCGAAGCCCCTGCCAAGAAGCGCGGCAGAAAGCCTGCGGCAAAGAAAGTCGAAGCTGTTGTTGAAACTGCTCCGGTCATCGCAGAGCCGATTGCCGAGACTGTCGCTGAAGTCCCTGTCGCTGAAACACCCGAAAAGAAAACACGCAAGCCCAGAGCGAAGAAGGCTGACAAGAAAGCAGAGCCTGTTCTTATCACCACACTTCAGCTTGGCGATGCGGAGTTTGACATCAGCGATATCGCAGCTAAGGCGTATAAGGCATACAAGTCCGCACATAAGCGCAAGGCTGTAACAGAATTCCGTGTTTATGTCAAGCCCGAAGAGGGAGTGGCATACTTCACTGTCAATGGTGAAGGTTCACCAGATTTCAAGATCAATCTATAATACACCATCTCCTTTGTAATGCAGTCGAGTGATCGGCTGCATTACTTTTTTCCGTCCTCCATATCATCGATCATTTCCTGAATCTCGTCATCAATATGCGATGCTCTCTTCTGAAGCACCTCGATAGCTTTCTTAATAGCAGGCGGATACGGGATTCCCATGAGACTGGTGTTTTCAATAATAGAAAGCAGTTCATTGACACAGAAGCCGATGCAGGTCGCGTCACGGATATATGTGGTCCCGATCATGATATCCATGCGGACAGCGACCACAACCATGAGCAGAATGCAGAATTTCTTTGCAAGCCCGACCCATCCGGCTTTGGAACTGAGTCTGCCAGTCTTGCTGTGCTTGCTTCTGCCCATAGATGCAGTGATTAGCCCGGTTGTGAAGTCGATCGCCATGAAAATGATGAGTGTTGCCAATGCTGAATCCCACCCTCCGAGCAGTGCCGCAAAAAAGCCGCCGATGACCCCGGCGGCTGTACAGATATTTTCTTTCATTTTATCATCCTCTCTCAAATTGTCGCGTCCACTACCTTCACGGAACGGATCATCGGACTGGTATTGTCGGTGATTGCTTTCCATGCAAGATAATAATCGCCGGAACTGATACCATTACATTCATGCAGGACATTGATATAGTTACCAACGGTACCGAGCCAGCCGAACGGAACAGAAACTGCCTGATTATTCTGGATAGCCTCGTAGATATATCTTGCAGTATCCGCCGGAGAAAGTGTATCATTGTTTTTCGGAACGAGCCACATCTCACCGATATCTGTAGCACCCGACTTATAGCTCATCATAATCTTGTTAGAAGAACTGATGTGAACAGGTTCCACACACATCGTAAAAATGGTCTGCCCCCAGTTAAAATCCGGCTGATTGTAGTAGATCGCATAGCCGTTTTCCTCACAGCAGAAATGCTGATACGATTCTGTGAAGCCGGAGAGACTGCGGTAGCCGTCATTGTAGAAGGTGTAGACCTTTTCACCGTAGTCATGGAGCGTGTCAATAGAAGCCCTGAACAGCGTGACATCCGGCTTTGTCTGCGGGATTTGAAGCACTTTCGGGACAAGGGTATTCAGTTTTTCTGTTTGTGAAGCCTGCACACCCATTGCCACAAGGTTCCTTGCAAGCTGGTCGCGCTGATTGTCCAGCTCAGTCAGATAATTTGCGATACTCATGCTGTCACCTCCACAATATTGGACAGTGCCTCCTCCACTCCGGAGAGTGCAGTTTCAACAGCTTCAAGGCGGGTGTAAATATCCGTGATAGAGGTCTTTGCACCCTGCATATCATAGAGAATTTCCGTCCTGAAACGCTCGAACACGCCCTCATTGACACCCACACGCTCATTCAGGTTCATTGCTGCGGTGTATGCTTCATTCCATCTGCTCACATGGGATTCCGTGATGGAGTTGAGCGTTGTGAGGTTATGATGCCAGTGTGCCTGTCCGATCACAGTTGCGATAGAAGCCATGTCATCGAGCATTTCCTGCGTAATGCCGTCCAGAACAGCTTTATTGGCATGGGAATGTGCCTGTGCCGAAACCTCGCTCAGTCCTGTAGAAAGTCCATGCAGTGCGCCTGCGGTCGAAGCCTGAAATGCAGCCTGATCACGCATATACTGCTCTGTGATCGTATCAAGCACAGCCTTGTTGTCATGTGTGTGCCGCTGCGCATTCAGTGTCAGAAGTGCCTCGTTGATCGTCTGAATGTCATACTGCGTGCTGTCCTCAAACTGCTGCAAGCCTGCGAGATCAGAAAAAAGTTCCGGTGTCAGGGCATCGAGAGTGACCTTATTTTCGTGGGTATGGGCTGTGTTGCTGAAATTGTTGACCATTTCAAACAGTGTGTGGATCTGCTCTCGCGTCCAGTCTTCAAAGGGCGGATATTCCGCAATTGCGTCGATCATTGCCTCAGTAATGCGGTCAAGCACAGCTTTGTTATTATGCGTGTGCGTGCTCGGTCTGAGGTTCTCCACGGCTTCATTCAGTGTCTGAAGCTCATAGATCGTGCTGTCCTCAAACTGCTGCAAACCGGAAAGGTCAGAGAACAGTTCCGGTGTGATGCTATCGAGCGTAGCTTTGTTATCGTGTGTATGGGATTCCTCTGCGACAGGCTGAATGACAGTCTCCACAATGGTCTGCACCTCAGATGTTTTCGGATACTCGGACATATCCGGTGTGATACCGTCCTTGCCGTGCAGAGAAGCAAGCCATTCTTCCTCAGTGCCGACATAGCCGTGCTCCACAGCAATCTCGTAGGCACTCTTACCGTCAAGACCATGTTCAGCGTCCTCGATACGCTTCAGAAGCTGTGTATACAGATCCGGTGTCGGCGGGATAGGCGGTTCATCACCTTCAAATCCGGATTCACGGATATTCAGTGTCACAGGAACAGTTGTCGCCCTCACAGTCGTATCTGATTCCGTATCATAGCCGAACACTGCCATTTTCACCGCACCTGCGTGAAGCTCCGCAGGGAGATACAAGGTCGTTCCTTCTGTGCCGAGCACAACGGAATACACCTCATCGCACTGCGAGAACTGCACCACCTTGTGAAAACGCTTCCAGTCGCCGTCAAATGTGAATTTGAACTGCACATACTGGATCTGGTGGTCTGCGAGGACTTCTCTTTCGAGGATCTCAATGCTCTGATTCTTTACAAGGAATTTCCACATTATTCTTCACCAACTTTCCACTCATGATTCTCTGCATCCCATTCCATAAATCCGTCAAGGCACTGGATACGGGTAAGACCTGACTGTCCGACCTCCATGCCACCTTTGCCGTCCCAGTTGGACTGCTTTGTGATCGCTGCCCAATCCGCAAGACTGCCTTCGTAAGTGATTGTTTCAAGTGCGCCGCAGTAATTGAAGCAGTGTTCACCGATTGTTGTGACCGTGTGCGCCATTGTAAAGCTCGTGAGAGCTGTGCAGTTAACGAACATGAAACCGCCAATCACGGAGCCTTCGTATCGGACAGATGTCAGTCTCGTACAATCACGGCAAGCATACTTTCCAACCGCCGCTACATTATGAGGAACTGTGAGAGAATTAAGAGCGGCACCCCAGAAAGCACCACCGCCGATTGTTGTAACAGCATCTGGAATTGTAATGCTGTTCAGCTTTCCAGCTGCACTCGGATATTCATCTGCAGGCATAAATGCACCGCTGCCGATCGAGGTGAGTGATGTCGGGAGAGATACAGATTCAAGATTCAGACAGCGTTCAAAGGCATCCTCACCAACGGTTGTAATGCCTTCGGAAACAACAACTGATCTCACTGCATCGTTCCTGTAGAACGGCGAACGATTGGATTCGAGGTCGTAGTCATACATTGCGCCAGTGCCTTTTACAAGCACCTTTCCGCTGGAATAGAGTGCATAGTACGCATTTTCGCCGCACTGACCAGCGGCAATGATATCGCCAATATCCTCGATCTCTGCTTCCAGCTCTGCCACTCTCGCCGTCAGTTCAGCGACCGTATCGTTATATTCCTGCATCTCCGCCGTAATCTGCGCAAGCTGTGCCAACATATCCGTCACCTTGCATTTGCCGAGGATACACCTGCAATAGCCGCAGACGTTCCTGTCCTCACGGTAGTCGTACCAATCACGCTCTGTGAGAGATTCAGCCCCCGGATTCAGGCGCACCGCATACATCAGCAGGCGCACATGATCAGCGTCCTGTGGGATAGACGGAAGCTGTGGACTCTCCGCAGGAGTACCGGGAAACAGCTTCAGCGTGACGCTGCGGACTGCTTCCGTAGTATCCAGATAGATCGCAATGCCGACATAACGAGGAAGCGACTCGTCCTGATATTCCGTCAGGTCGATGCTGTATCTCGCATCGTTGATGAAATAGTGACCGTTGATCCACGCCTTGCCTCTGCCGACTGTGACCTTCAGTCCGGAAGATGCGGCTGTCAGCTTGAAACAGTCGCCGTAATTATCCTGAATGCCGTTGCAGATGATACTACCGAGGTAGTCACAGAAATTCTCCGCGGTATAGGTGCGGTCAAGACCCTTTGAATTGAAAAATCCGCTTGAAAAAGCCATAAAAATCACTCCTTAAATGTCGGTGTCAGGCTACGGCCGTTCTGATCGAAAGCCTCGATCATACCGATGAGCTGCACTTTCGGCTGAATCATGCCGAAACGCTTATGCTCTACGGTCACATAATCACCGACGAAATAGTCACGGTTGTAGACATACTGCGTGCTATCCGCTGCAATCTCCGATTCCGATGCGGTTTTCGGATCGACCAGCTTTTCAGAGCCGCGGGTTTTCAGCAGTGCGATATACTGCTCCTCCGGAATCGGCACAGTCTCGCCCTCGACCTGTTCCTCCTCTGAGATATCCTTCGCATCCACATATAGTTCGTAGCGTTCGAGATAGGTTGGCTCGGCATCCACACAATATGTGGTGTTCTTGCGCTCTGCACCCTCGCCGTGGCCGTAGATGTAGGCAAAATTCAGCGTGATCGCAGTGTCAGAAGCGTAAGAGAACGACAGCAGATTGCTGTAGGCATCGGAAAAGATGATATGTGGATTATCTTCCTGCATCAGACTGCGGTCTGTGCCTTCTGCGAGGTCAAGTACCATTTTGTATGTCTCACCAACATCCTTCACAAGCCGGATATTTACAGTGCCGCCAATCTTCTCGCAGATGGTATACACCCATTCCATGAGATTTTCATAGGATACCTGCAGCGTTGTGGTCTGCTCCCAGCAAGTGCCGGAGACAGTGCCGAGTGATAAGCCGGGAATGCGGCGGTTATCATTGAGAAGCGTATTCTGCCGAACAATATCATGAACAATTTCACTATACGCCTTCTGTGCCGTAACATTGTATGTCGGGTGAATGATACGGCGCTCCAGCAGGCACATGAGGAAACGTCCTCGCACCGTCAGATAATCGCCGTTTTCGGCATCAGTGTCTATCTGCACCGACTCAATAATGCCGAAATGCTGACTGTCATCATCTCTGCCCACGATGCGCCCTGTCTGAAAAATCGAAAGATTCTCCGGATTGGCTGCGATATACACCTCAAAGCTGCCGCACTGATAATACTCAATATCCCACAGCAGCGAGGAAAAACTGTCACACACCGCTTCAAGAGAGATCGTCAGGCTGTCCGCTTCAGCGTCCATTCTGTAGACTTCAATTTGCATATATCACACCCCCAGAAAAGCATTTGTGTGGACGATGGTCACTTTCAGATTTTGCAGACCCGTTCCACGCAGATAGAAGCGGTTTTTGCCCTCACGCAGCGTCAACCATGTTGAGCCGGAAACAAGGCGGTTGATGATGTTGGTTTTCACTCCGCCGCGGTCAAGCGTGACCGTCTTATGACCTGTCTTTGTTGTTACGGTAATAATATCACCTGCGAGAATATCGCCCGTGATCTGCAAGTATTCGTCTGTATCCGCATTGTACAGCGTGGGTGATCTGGCGTCTTCAAGGGCTTCTATCTGCAAGGTAAAGCCTATTTCGTCGCCGTCATTGATGATCTCCATGATGTTCTGTGTGTTGAATTTACCCAGCACAAACGGCTCCGGATTGCTCTCGGTCGGAAACGGAAATGTGAATGCGCCGGTGATCTGGCTGTAATACGCCATGACGGATTCCGTGGAGTACCAGTAGATGTCCGGGCAGAGAATGGAAATCTGTCCCGTGACAAGCTGCTCAAAGTTGCTGACCTCACAGGTTTCCACATAGCCCTCGGTGAAAACATCAATGCCTGCTGTCTTGTAGTAGACTTTGACATATCTGCTCGGCTTCACCACCTTGTAAAGCTGATGACGGCGCTTTTCTACGCCAACGCCGCGCATCTCAAAGTGAATGACCACATTCCGCTTTTCTATGAAGGCGTTGTTCAGGTAGCTGCCGTCCATGCCTGCGTAGGATGAGGTGCTGATTGTACCGGGCGGCGGAGAAAGCCCCTCGATCTTTGAGGCCATATATTGGTTTGCCGTTGACGTCATGTCGAGCTGATCTCCGACTGCATTTTCTAAAATAAGGTTGAAAAACATGATATCACCCCTTGCTTTTTTTATAAGATTGGTGTATAATAAAAACAACACTAATCATTATATATAGACGCAGTTGAAAAGAGGTTGTCTTATGAAAGAAATTAACTTTTTTGATATGTTTAACCCTGATATGTTTAACTTTGATAATGAGCAAAATATATTAAACATGATGCTAATGTACCTTAAAAATCTATCACATGATGTGCGAATGTTCAAAGGCAACTCCTTTGAAAGAAAAATATTAAGATATATTCAAAACGTTAGATCGTTCACGGAAAACAATGGTCATGATTGTTTACCTCCAGATTATTACTCTGACAGTTTTAGTTGCATGTTTGATGTGCTTCGCATAAACGATGCGGAAATAAAAAAAGGGCGCAATCCAATTATTGCTCAAGAACAAAAAATGAGAAAAGAGTTTAAGAACGAAGGACTACTTGATTCTCAGTATTTCCAAGTTGCATTTGAAGCGGGAACTTCTGGTGATATAAACGAGCATTCATTTCCACAGTATAAAAAACAAGCTAAGCGCGTAATCCAAGAACATATAGATAAAATACCTTTGTGGATAAATGCGCATCCAAGCATACAACATAAGGGGTTACTAATATTGGACGAATCAGGTCTCTGTTTTGAGGGAACGAAAACCCATGTAAAAGATGACAACTTTGCTTTTTCATTCAACAGTAATCAAGGACTAATTACTCACGAAACATGGAATGATGCGGAATTTATTCAACCCATATATGATTCAGCTATGGACTTCGTTATTTGGTTTAATCCATATAAAAATCATAATGAAGTTCTCTTCAAATACAATAGTTCAATGGATAGAAAGCGAAGTGTTCAATACCCGGCATTAATGATTGTTGACACACGATTTCATAGATCAGATTTTAAACAATATAATTATGATAAGTTAGTTATGGCGACTTGAATTACTAATATACGTAGCATGGGCGGGGAATTCCCCACCCATCTACCGCTCACACATTCAGCGCATTCCGCGTCTGACGATAGATCTCCAGCCGTGACAGTGATTTCGGACTATTATTGGTCTGATTCACTGTGCGGCTGTTGTCGTTATTGTAGTTGTTGACTACCGTTGTACCACCTGCGCCTACCATTGCTCCGGTCACACCGGACATATCCACATTGAAATCTGAATTCATCGCAATGGTCATAGCGTCCGCAACACCGGAAATTGCCTTTTCGACATATTTCTTGCTCTTGTTGATTCCGTCAGCCAGTCCCTTCATGAAGTCAGGCATCCAACTTTCAAATTCCGTCAGAGGTCCCTTATCAGGAACAGAGAAGTGCAGATAATCGCTGATTGCTCGCGCTACATCCGCAACTGTATTGATGAGATTGCCGAGCATATAGTTCAGACCGTTGATAAGGTTCTGCATGAGGTCACGTCCCCATGACCACGAGCTGTTGACCTTGTCCATGACTGCATCATAGACAGCGCTCATTGCATTTCTGACTGCGTCACGCACACCGCCGAGCCTGTCGCCGATACCGTTCCGGATATTGTCCCAGATAGACAGCACTGCGTCCTTTACCTGATTCATCGGATTCCGAACAATATCCGGCATCGCATTCCAGACAGACTGCACCACGGATTTGATACCGTTCAGAGCAGTATTTACCACATCCTTCGCAGCATTCCAAGTTGTTGAGATCACATTTTTGATGTCAAGCTGTCCGGTATTGATGAGCGTTTTCATTGCTGTCCAGATCGCAGTTACGATCTTTTTAATTCCGTTCAGTGCGGTTTCAATAACAGATGCAGCCGCTTTCCATGTTGTGGTGATGACCTTTTTGATGCTGTCGAGCGCAGTAGTGACCACAGATACAACAGCCTTCCAGCCGGAAGTGATACCGCTTTTGATCTGTGACATGGTCGTATCAATTGCAGTATTTGCATTTGCCCAGACTGTTTTGACAGTATCAAAGACCTGCGTCATGAAGCCCTGTACCGCTGTGACAACATTGGACAGAGCGTTCCTGATAACAGTGCTGATCGTTTCCGCAAGATTGCCTGCAAAGCCATTGACGGCATCGCCGACAACACCTGCGTTCTGATTAATACCGTCCGCAAGTCCCTGCATGAAATCCGGCATCCAGCTTTCAAAATCCGCAAGAGGTCCCTCATCCGGAACAGAGAAGTGCAGGAATGATTTGATCTTGTTTGCAACACCCTTTACAGCGTCTGCAACCTTGTTGATACAGCCCTTAATGCCATCCACAATACCGTTGATGATGTCAGCACCCCAGGAGAAAGCCTCGGATGCGAGATTTTTAATGAAGCTGACCGCCGCGTTGAAGCCGTTGACAATCGTTGTCTTGATCGCAGTGATCTTCTGAGATACAGCAGACTTCACATTCTCCCAGATATTTGAGACCGTGGTCTTGATGGCATTCATCACATTGGATACTGTATTTTTGATGCTGTTCCAGATATTTGCGACTGTCGCAAAAATTGTATTCAGAATACTGCTGACAAAACCGCTGATCGCATTCCAGATACTGCTCACCACAGAATAAATGGCATTCAGAACAGCGGAAATGTGTGCGCTGATGCTGTTCCAAATGGAAGATACAACCGACCAGATCGCATTGAGAATACCAGAGATAAAACCGGAGATCGCATTCCACACGGTTGAGATCACGTTGGAAATGGTATCCATTACCGTGCTGACAGTTGTAGAGATTGCGTTCCAGATCGTTTCAAAAAATGTCCGGATTCCTTCCAGTACAATCGTTACGACCGCCTTAATGGTCTCCCATGTGGTAGTGATCTTTTCGTGAATCCAGTCCATAACACGGGAGATGATCACATGGATCGCTTCAAAAATCGTCTCAAACAGGTACCTGAAAGCATCCAGCAGCGGAGAGATGAAATCATAAATGGTCTGCCATACAGTTGTAATCACTGACCAGATCGCATTCAGCACCGTACTGATTGCCGTATAAATGGTGTTCCATACGAACTCGATAACGGTCTTGATGAGATTGATCTTCTCAGATACGCTGTTGTAAATCGCAGTCCAGATACCGACAATGAAGTCCTTGATAGCTGTCCATACAGACACAAAGAAGTTTTTGATACCGTTCAGCACACCGGAAATAAAGCCGGTGATATTATTCCAGAGATTGACGAAAAAGTTCTTGACCGCATTCCATACACCGATCCAGAACTGCTTGACAGTTTCAAGGTCTGTGCCGAAGATATTACACAGTACATTGAGGTAGTTTTTCAGCGTATCCTTCAGGAAGTTCCATACCGCTACAAAAATACCCTTAATACCGTTCCATACCTTATCCCAGTCTCCCGTGAAGATGCCGATAAATACATCAAGAAGATTCAGAATAATATCTGTTACCGCTTTGAAAATGTTTGCGATCTGCTGAAAAGTTCCCTCAAAGATCGGTTTCAGAAACTTGCAGAGTCCGTCCCATACAGCCTTGATGACTTCGCCGATGTTTTTGAAGTCGAAGCCGAGAGCGTTGATACGGTCAACAATGCCCTGACAGAAACCGGAAAAGATACTCTTGATCTGCTCCCAGATCGCAGTGATCTTGTTGCGGAAGTCCTCATTGGTTTTCCACAGATGCACAAAAGCCGCCACCAGAGCGGCAATGACCGCAATGACAGCGACTACAGGTGCGGAGATACCGCCGATAGCTCCGCTGAATGCTGCAAACGCAGATTTTGCACCCGCAATAATAGTCGGGAGATTGGAAATAAGCTGCATCAGCTTGCCGACACCGATCATGGTTTTACCGATCACCACAAGCAGAGGTCCCAGTGCCGCCGCCACCAATGCGACCTTGACAATGGTTTCCTTGACAGCCGGATCCATTGCATTGAGCTTATCCACAAACGCCTGAATCTTGCTGACGATTGCCCGGATAGCGGGCATGAGGATGTCTCCAAAAGAGATAGCAAGCTCTTGTAGCTGCGATTTCAGTATCGTGATCTGACCCGCGAGGTTGTCCTGCATGGTTTCCGCCATGCCCTTTGCAGAGCCCTCACAGCCGTAGATCGCATCGGTCAGCTTATTGTAGTCCTCCTCACTTGCGTTGATGATTGCAAGCATACCGGACATATTCTGCTTGCCGAAAATCGCAGCCGCCGCCTGCATCTGCTCCGCCTGTGCAAGTCCCTCAGTAGTCGTGGACAGCTCTGCGACAATGTCATCGAAATCACGGGCATTGCCCTCTGCATCTGTCAGTTCCACATTGACCTTGCCCATTTTCTCACGGAGTATTCCCATGATATCGCCGAGCGACCGCATATTACCGTCCGCATCGGTCATGAGTGTATTGGCACCCATGATCTCCTTGGAGACACCTTCCTGTTCTTTGGCAAGTGTCTCCTGCGCCCGTGCGAGTTTGAGCTGCGCCTTTTCGTAGTTATTACTTGCGAGTTCTGCCTGTGAGCTGCCCTCACCGTACTTGCTGATCGCATCATTCAGCTTGATCTGTGCGCTGTCAAGAGAAATAGTCGCATCCTCAACAGCCTGTTCCGCCTTTTCGACCTTCTCAAAGTCGATTTTCTGAATCGTTTCAGTGCTGATAAAGCCGAGCTGCTGCATCGCCGCCGCTTGCTGCTTGGTCGGTTTCGTGAGATTGACCAGAGCATTTTTCAGAGAGTTACCAGCCTGACTGCCCTTGATACCGCTGTTAGCCATCAGACCGAGTGCAATGGACAAGTCCTCCGCCGATGCACCCATAGCACCCGCAACAGGCGCAACATACTTGAAACTCTCGCCCATGAGAGCCACATTGGTATTGGCATTACTCGATGCCGCTGCAAGGATGTCTGCGAAATGTGCGGAGTCTCCGGCTGTCATGCCGAGTGCCGTCAGTGCATCCGTGACAATATCCGATGTGGTTGCGAGGTCTTCACCGGATGCGGCAGCAAGGTTCATGATACCCTCTACACCGTTCAGCATATCCTCGGTTTTCCAGCCTGCCATTGCCATATAGTTCATGGCGTCAGCAGCTTCCGATGCGGAGAATTTTGTCTGAGAACCCATCTCACGGGCTTTTGCACGCAGGGCATCAAAGTCCTCACCGGTCGCACCGGATACAGCAGCGACTTTGCTCATGGACGCATCGAAATCCGCTGTCGTTTTCACAGCAGCAGTTCCGACACCAAGGATAGGCACAGTGACATATTTTGTCAGATTCGTCCCAACGGTTGCGATTTTGTCGCCGGCTTTTTCAAGAGAGGCACCTGCTTCACCGAGCTTTACCAGTGCTGTATGCGACTTTTCTGCTTCGTTTTGCAGATTCTGAAGCTCCTGCTCGGTCTCGACGATCTCACGCTGGAGGGAATCATACTGTTCAGGGCTGATTGGATTTCCGAACTCGTCAGATACATCCTTTGCCTGCTGTTTCAGACCGGACAGTTCATCTGTCGTTTCCTTGATTTCCCTTTGCAGTGCATCGTATTTCTCCTGCGAGATCTCACCCTTGGCAAGCTGTTCATCCGCGGTTTTTGCCTGTTCCTTGAGGTCTTTCAGCTTGGCTTCGGTCTCGGTGATCTTCTGCTTGATCGGATCGTATTTCGCCTTCCACGAATCGTAGTTGTCCTTGGTTTTTGCAGCCTGTTCGCTTGCCTTTTTCAGTGCATCAAGTCGTGTCTTGGTATCCTGCACTGCCTGACCGAGCAGCTTTTGTTTCTGAGCAAGCAGTTCTGTATTGGTCGGGTCGAGCTTCAGCAGCTTTTCGACATCCTTGAGCTGCGTCTGCGTGTTTTTGATGTTCTTATCCACACTCTGGAGGGCTTTGGATAATTTCGTAGTATCACCGTTGATTTCAACGGTAATGCCCTTGATTCTGCCTGCCATACGGTATCACCCCCAGTCAAACAGAATAGAAAATGTGTCTTTGATACTCCTATGCCGCAGTTTTCTCGGCTCGAAATGAATCATAGTGTAAAACAGATGCATCACAGCACCTGCGCCGAAGGTGGATATGACAGTGCCGATGCCAACAGTGCCGCCAAGCATCCAGCCGATCAGTGTAACCACTGACCACAGCAATATCTCCACAATGCCTATCGGTATTTTCGGCAGCCTTTTTCCGATTGCAATCAGCAATCCGTCCTTCGGACCGCAGCCGCATTCAGCAGACATATACACATACATCCCCAGAGCGATAAACAAGAATCCGAACAACATGAAAATTAAACCGAACCATAAGCTGTGGTTTTCGGGATATGGGGATATGTCGATAAAAAACTGTGTGAGCCGCCCGGTTATCAGCGCATCAAACAGCGTTGCAAAGCCGATACGCTCTCGCAGGATAAGCTGTATCACGATCGCACAAACACCGATCAGCGCCATAGAACTGCCGTAGTTCAGCGGAGTATGCTTTGCAATACCCATGCCGAGGCAGTCCCACGGTGCAAGACCGATGTTTGCGTAAATCGTCAGATAGACACCGAAGGAGTAGATCACGAGTCCGAATAACACCCGAAAAAGACTGCTGATAGGCTTAAAATCGGTCGAAATCGTCCTGTGTTGCTTTATATTCATAGGTTGCTTCATCATTATCCTTTTCAATGAACATTTCGTTGACCATTCCGATGGTGAGCAAATCAAGGTCAGTTAAACTCAGCCCGATCTGCACACATCGGAGAAGGAACAGCGGCGTTGTCATCTCGCGGTCAACTGGGCGAGATTTTTTTTTGACTCTGCCTGTGTCTCCAGATTCATGCCCCAGAGCTCGAAAAGCTGCGGCAGTACCTCGTAGATTGAGAAGCAGTTGAACTGTTCGAGCCAGTCATCCGGGCTGTCGGGAACATTCTCCGGATCAGCGTGTTTTGCCATTGTCCATGCGATGTTCTCGAACACCTCAAGGCTCTCGATGCCGAGACCGGAATTCTCCTCATCGCTCTCGTCCACGGAGTCTTTCAGTGCGGCAAAATCCTTGAAGATGTCCTTGCGGAACTTTGCACGATAGAGGCGGGGCAGTGTCGCACTCGCCTTGAAAGGAACCTCGATACCGTCAACAGTGATGATTTTCTTGATAGCCATATTCATTCTCCTCCGAATCAGTCAGTAGTGGTTGCTGCGGCAGTACTGCTCTTGCTTGCAGATGCAGAGCGTGTGCCGGTGCTGTTGTTGGTCGCCGCCGTGGGGATATACACGGAGTTGTACCAGTTGTTGTAAGTGGTCTCATCCGTAGACTCACAGGTCTTGGACTTCACCAGACCGGACGGGAGTGCCGTTGCCTTGAGGCTGAGTGTCTCCGTTTTGACACTCTTGCTCTCCTCCGTAGTCTCACCCTCAGTAGCCGGACGGGATGCCGAGCAGCAGTACAGCACATGACGGATGTGG
>Ga0255347_1002237_pt1 | contig 28213 bp, 29 predicted proteins | sample wastewater_treat_2_FD_192479 | JGI IMG/M metagenome (GOLD analysis project Ga0255347, IMG submission 192479) | Wastewater microbial communities from Lulu Island WWTP, Vancouver, Canada - plant24 | ecosystem: Engineered > WWTP > Wastewater > Unclassified | place: Canada: Vancouver, British...
ATGCAGGTGTGACATTGCTGCCGGCTGCCTGATTCACAAAACGCTGTTCCTCTTCAAGGATGATTTGACGGCTTTCTTGAAAAAAATCATATGGAAAATGGCTTCGCGTGTCAATCGAATATTCGCAGTCCGAATATTCTCAAATTGCCTTGTTCAAAGGAATTGTTTGACTTTGCCGGTTGTCTTTTTTATGATACCCAAAATCGCGAAAAGGAGACCAAAAAATGAAAACAAAGATGATGGTGTTGATGCTGATTTCATTTTTTGTTTGCCCGATAGGAAGCCACGCCGCCTATATCATTCATCTGAAAACCGGCGGCCGGTTTGTAACACCCCAGTACTGGGAAGATAAAGGGGGCATGATTACCTTTTTCGTCATGGGCGGAACGATGGGAATTGAAAAGAATACGGTCAAATCCATTGAAAAATCGAGGTTTGATGATGATCAGCCGCGTCCTTCGGAAGAAGCCACGCTAAAATCTGCTCCTTCCGCGTCCGAAGCTGCTTCCAAACCTGAAGCACCTCCCAAAAAGGTTGATTTGAAGGCTTATCAGGATAGAATGGCCCAACTGAAGATCGAGTTGAACAAGACGCTGGCCCGCATCAAAAAAGCCGATGAACGCAAGGACGCCCGCGCAAAAGACGAAGCCATGGAGGAAAATCGCCGAATTTCGGATGAGATGTGGAAAATGACCGACGAACTGGAAAAGAACAACGTCAAGCTTCCTTCAGACTGGTGGGGAGGAATCGGCCAGGAAACACCATAACGATTTCATGAAAAACGGGCTTTTTTACTGCACATCCCGCCAGGCCACGCGCTGAACTGAATTTAGCGCGCCGATATTGGAAAGATTGGCAAGAGCCGCAGAACTGTAAAACAGATTGATGCTGCCCGTTAGATCGATGAGTTTACTCAAGTGACTAACCGTCACCAAGCTGCCATAAATATTCCCTGTGCCGGATCCGAAAACTCTTCCTGACCCTCTCAGAATCACCAACCCCTCATACTCGAAGTTGCCGTTGATTTGGAGCGATCCGCCATCTTCAACAATGATAATCCCCGCGCCGTTTCCGCTCCCGTTCAGCGTGGAACCGTTGGGAATGACCGTTACGGCGGGATTGGCTCTTGTGCCCAGTGTCGTCTGGTAAAGCGGAGCTCCCGTGCCGCCGCTGTCGATAATCATCTGAGCAAAAGCATTATATTCCGCTTCGCGGCTGATCCCCATCGTTTGTGTCGGGACGCCGCCCAGATGAGCGGAAACATTTCCTGTGGTCGTCGGCGCCATTACGGTAAACAGCCCCGGAATGGCAGGCAAACCGGTTGGGGATGTACTACAGGCAGAGCCATTACAGTTTGGGTTCGCCGGAACAGGATAATCATGCCCGTCAACGGCATAACCGCCGCCGCCGCCTGTTTTAAACGCGACCTGCGGACCTCCGCCGTACATGGCCACAGCGCCGTCCGCATTCTCGGGAACCGACGTATTTTTCCGGATGTAGGTTTCAATTGTTCTGGTGGCATTATTGGAGCCCGTGCCGGTCATGCGAAAAACGAAGCGCCGGTTGGCAACATTGTAACCGTAAAGGTTAACGGTGCCGGAGAAAGCATACCCTGACGGGACGGTCATGGAAAGCTGAACGCACTGGCCGGCGGGACAGGTGCCGCCGTTGATGATTGACGGTGTCGCGTCAACCGTAGGATAGGTCACGGTGTTCGTGCGCAGGTAAGCCAGAACCGTTTCGACTCCCGCGTCGGCATTAAAAAACGCCTCATTGCTTCGTCTGTAATTCGCGCTGATTTTCGAATCGGTTGATGTCATAATAGCCGCCGTAAAGCCGACCAGCACCAAAACCGCCAGAAGCATGACCGCAACCACGAGGACCACGCCCTTTTCATTGCGCGCTGTTTTCATCAATTGCGGAAACCTCATAAATCACCTCAATTTACGAACGAAATTTGAAACATTCAACAGGATACATGCGCTGTTCTTGATTCCCTCTATTCAACTGATCATTCAAAAACCGGAAAGCATAAGATTTCTGGGTGTTACAGTGGATGTCAGCGTAAAATAGCGATAATTGCCCGTACCTGGATCCACGTTTGCCGTCCGTGTTGTAATGCTGATTTGAACTCTGCGGATAAGCGAAAGGTCAGTGGTGGCTGTCGTTCCTGTCGCAGGCAGATACGTGAAGGAGAGGGCCGATACGTTTTCAACCACGGGCATCCTGCTTGCCGAAGTGGACGATTTGCGTCCCAGGGCCGGAACACCGCCGGATGTATAGACGTCATAGGTAATGTTTTCATTGGCATCGTCACGATCACCGTCGGGGCCGCCGGTGCCGGCATTGTCGGTCACATCCATCGCAAAGCTGATGGAATTGGCGTTTGCCGCCGTAATGCCGACGCAGGGCGCGTTTGTTGCCGTGGTCGTCCCCGTGCAGCGGGGCAGAATGGCGGTCGCATTGTATCCTCCAAAACCGGCCATCATCAGATCCCTGGAAATCATTTCCATCGCCATGCGGGCATTTTGCTGCATTTCCGTAATCTGTTCCTGATTTCTGAGTTCCTTGTTCTGAACCAGAAACACGGAATAGACGGCCGCCAGAAGAACCAGCCCCACCGCCATGGCAATGAGCAATTCTATCATTGTAAACCCAGCATGGTAATTGCGACCGTTCGAAGCGGCAATTGCACACGGGCCATTATGTCGAAGGCAAATACTCATGATCAGTTATCCACCTACTTCTTTATAAGAATGCTTTTCAGCGTCACGTTATGATTGCTGCCCTGCAATGACCAGCGGACTTCCATAGTAACATTCTTTCTGTCGGGACAATTTCCCGTCCCGGCGCCTTTGCAACAGGCGGAAGGCGCTCCCGCAGCCGTGCAGGCGGTATTTCCAGTGATCGTCGTGACAGTCCACCTTCTTTCATATTGTGGAAATCCGGACACAACCGCCCAGTTGGTTGTCGCGATGCTGTTGAAGCCGGCATCATCCCTCAAACTGTCATTTTTTAAAGTTTCCAACTGGTCCTTGGCCAGTGTTGTAGCCGTTGTGACCATTTTGTTGGAGGCGTTCCCTTTAATCACGGTGACCGTAACGGAAACCAGCGCCAGAATCGCAACGGTCAGGATAAACATGGCGATCAGCACTTCAAGAAGGGTAAATCCCTGACGATCCCTCTTTTTTATATTATGTTTTATTCCTTTCATATCCGCCCCGTCAATTGATCTTCACACGCCCCGCCGTGCTGATCGTTATGCTTTTTGAACCAGTCGACCCGCTAAGGGTGAGGGTTTTGCTTGCCGCCGTACCGTTGGGATAGAAAGCAAAAATCGTCCCCGCCGAGGTTGTAAAGGTTACATCTGCGAAATCCGGATGGATATCCCGGTCGATGACGCTTTCTCCCGTGTCGATGGCGCCGTTCTTGTTGCTGTCGGTAAATATTTTATATTGGTGGCTGTTTTCCAACCTCAGCGAGACCCACTTGTTCTGAGTTACAGCCTGCTGCCTGGCATTCATCAAATCCACATACATCTGCATGGCGGCGCCGCTCAACCGGCGGGATTTCATGTAGTCCATGAAGTTGGGAGCGGCAACGCCCAACATGATCCCGATAATGGCGATCACGATCATGATTTCCAGCATCGTAAATCCGCCGCGCCATTTTTTGTTGTTTGCCGATCTCATTTTCTCACCCGGTTACTGAAGAGCAAATCATATGCCAACATTATCCGACAAAGCATCAATATCATTCATGTAGCTGTATATTACGTTCTTAAGCGCCCGTTGTCAATGGTTTCCGGTTTGGAGATTCGAGACTTCGCCGGTTTTTTGCAGGCATGGGCGGCGCTTTTCACCGCTTTTAATTCCTGAAGATCAAAAACCTCATGAAAGCGTCTCCCCAGAAAATCCAGGCGACGGCAGCCGCCGAGAGGAAAGGCCCGAAGGGAATCGCGTATTTCGTGTCCTGCTTGTGGATGATCATGGCCGCAATCCCCACGACCGCGCCGGCAAGCGAACTGAACAGCAAAACAAAGATCAACGATTTCCAGCCCAGAAAGCCGCCGATCATGGCCAGCAGTTTGATGTCGCCGCCTCCCATGCCTTCGCGTTTGGTGATCAATTCATAGACGAAGGCAATGGCCAGCAGGACCCCGCCGCCGATCAGCAATCCGATCAGGGCCTCCAGCCAGGGAAGTTTCACGATAAAGACAGCCGCCAGGAAAAAAACGGGGATGCCCGGCAGGGACAAAATATCGGGAATGATCTGGTGATCCAGATCGATGAACGCAATGACAATCAAAACTGCGGTGAAAATGAAAAAGGTAAGAAAAACAAGGCTTAAGCCGAATTTTCCGAAAAGCAGCAGCGCCATCAGGCCGGTGATCAGCTCAATCAGCGGATAGCGCCAGGAGATTTTGGCTCCGCAGTCGCGGCATCTGGCGCGCAGGATCAGAAAGCTGAGGATGGGGATGTTGTCATAAAAGCGGATCGGATGTCCGCAGGAGGGACAGCGCGAAGAAGGCTTCACAATGGAGGTTTCCGCCGGGATGCGGTAAATGCAGACATTGAGAAAGCTGCCGATGGCCGCGCCGAAGATGAAGGCAAAAATATCAAGCAATATCATAGCCATACCTGTGTATAACGATCATTCTTCAGTGGCATGCTCAACCTCCAATCTCTCCGGATTGGTTGGTTCAGCATTTCGTTCTCTTGAATCCTTTATAGCCTGAAGAATATCTTTAGTGGTAGCTTTGGTTTTTATACCAGGTATTGCAAAGGGAGAACGGGATATTTTTTTGAAGGCAATTGTAAATACTTCACCGCCGCGCCTTTGGATAATCACATCTTCCTCTCGGGCGATATTAAGAATCTCGGCAAAACGCTGTCTTGCTTCCGAATAGGTATATACTTTCATAAACTCACTCCATAATTTTAATGCCGATTTTTCCGGCAATTTCTCTGATCTGTCTATGGCAAACAAAGCGAATTTGTCAATGTAAAAGAACATCTACATTCATGAATACTACTTGAAAGAGAATATGAATTTAAAAAGAAACCAGCCGCGGGTTTCCGATAGGCTGAATGGCCCGGTTCGAGATCTTTTATGGTCCGTGATGATATTCAATAATCTCTCCGTCCATGAAATGATAGATGCTGATGTCGCCACCGAGTCTTGGCTTCTTGAATGCGAAGGAGAAAAGCCAGCATGCGCCTTTCCGTGGGTGACCCTCGGAGTAATGATAGCTGACTGAATGAAGGTACTTGTCAGAGTAGTCCTGCTTTGCCTCGGACTTTAGGTATTCTTTGATGCGCTCAACCGACTGAAACAACGATATCTCGGGTTCGTGCGATGTGGCTTGGTCATCAGCGGGGCATGACCCCACGAGCAGGAATGTCGCGACAATCGCTAGACATATCGTCTTCATATCCTTACCGAGATTTTGCATCTTTCATCCAGAACTCGCAGGACGCAATTCCTGCAACGGCATTACGCTTAATAGCGCCCTTGTCTTTGCAGCCGCTTTTTTCCTTGCCGCAGGTTTCATCTTTTCTCTCAGAACAGAGTATGGTTTGCTCATTCTGTGACACCTTCCTCTCTCAACAACTTTCCGACGGTTCCACGATGTTTCAAATTCGTCGATATATTCATCTTCCTGTGGATGGAATATAAACCCTATGGAATAATCTATCAACGGTTTTTAATGCCAAGGAAGATCCATTGTATTCATGCTGATACGACTTCAAGCGGAATGCCGTTTCTGCTGGCATAGGTCGCCGAATATCTCCGGAGATCATGATAGCTCTCGGAGATACCCCCTCTACTTAAGGCGGGGAGTTTAATTACATACATATATGACGAAATTTTTAAGCTTGAAAAATTAGATTACTTCCACTACAAACTTACCAGTAAGAATCAGAATTTATAAGGAGGATTAAATGGTAAATTTGACAACCACAAAAATGTCTTCCAAAGGTCAGGTTGTCATCCCGGAAGACATCCGTAATAGACTCAACTTACAGGTTGGTTCGCAATTTGTCGTTGTGGGAGAGAAAGATGTAGTAATATTTAAGTCCATCACTCAGCCCTCTATGAAAGAATTTGATAAATTGATCGCTAAAGCACGCAAGCAGGCTAAGAAGACTGGATTGAAACGATCTGATATTCATAAAGCAATTACAGAGGCCCGAGGGCGTAAGTGAAAGTAATTCTCGACACAAATGTCTTTATTTCCGGCGTATTTTACAGCGGGGCACCAAATCAAATTCTCAATGCATGGCGTGATGGTAAAATTCAACTGGTCATTTCTCATGATATTCTTCGAGAATACTTGAGGGTGGGAGAGATATTTGCCGACAAATTTCCTTCAATTGAGTTGCAACCGATTCTTGATTTGGTAACGATTGAAGCAGAATTGCATGTTGCAGAAGACTTGTCGGAGCGCGTTTGTAGTGACCCTGATGATGATAAATTTCTTGCCTGCGCGATAGCGAGTGGGAGCAAGATTATCGTAAGTGGAGATAAGCATCTTGTAAAGGTTTCGGGCTTCCACGGCATAGAAATTCTAAAACCTCATGAATTTATTAAAAGACACCTATGAAAATCTATCTGTTGATTGTCTAGATCGCTATACATCGTCATCTTTCATGTTTTGATTAAGAGTGAAAAATAATTAGTACGAAAGACCCCCGGTGCTGACGCGATTGGACATCAGAATTGCTTTGCATTGATTGTTTCGTTGAGGTAATAAAATTTCCATGACCGACGAACAGTACATGCATCTTGCCCTGAAACTGGCCGCGAAAGGGCGGTGCTATGCCAGCCCCAATCCGATGGTGGGCGCTGTGATCGTCAAAAACGGCCGAATCATCGGACGGGGGTACCATCAATGCTGCGGCCAGAATCACGCGGAAGTCAACGCCATTGAGGATGCGAAGGAAAATGTGGCCGGATCGACGCTTTACGTGACGCTGGAGCCCTGCTGCCACTCCGGAAAGACTCCCCCCTGCACCGACCTCATCATCCGGCACAACATCCGGCGCGTCGTGATCGCCGCTGCCGACTCCAATCCACTGGTTTCCTGCCGGGGTATTGCCTGCCTGGAAAGCGCGGGAATCGAAGTGACCCGGGGCGTGCTGGAGACCGAAAGCCGCAGCCTCAATGAAGTCTTCTTTCACTTTATGGAAACGGGGATGCCGTTTGTCACGGTCAAATACGCCCAGACGCTGGACGGACGTATCGCCACCGCCACGGGAAACTCCCAGTGGATCAGCTCCCCCGGCTCCCTGAAATTCGCTCACCGGCTTCGCGCGGAGCATGACGCCGTTCTGGTCGGCATCGGAACCGTGCTTCAGGACAACCCGACGCTGACGGTCCGGCTGGTCCGGGGGCGCAACCCTCTGAGAGTGGTCGTGGATTCCGGTCTGGCTACTCCATTTACTGCGAACGTGCTGCGCAATTTATCCGAAGCCCCCACACGGATCGCGACGACGAAAAAACCTTCCGATCCCCGCTACAGGGCGCTTTCCGAAGCCGGCGCCCGCCTGATGACGGTTGCGCCCGACCGGGAAGGGCATGTGGATTTAAAAAAATTGTTTCGAAAGCTGGCCGCCGAAAACATCTCGTCGGTGCTGATTGAAGGCGGCGCCGGGATCATCACTTCCGCGCTGAGAGAAGGTCTGGCCCGGCGACTGGTTGTGGTGACTGCGCCGAAGATTATCGGCAAAGGCATTGAAGCCGTAGGCGATCTGAACATTCGCGATCTGAAAGACGCAAAACCCCTCTCCGTGCGTAAAATATTCAAAAAAGGCCCGGATGTGATTATGGACGCCCGCTTATAGCCTCCGCGGCGCTTTGGGCGGCTTTCAGTCCGTCGAGCGCCGAGCTGATAATCCCTCCCGCGTATCCCGACCCTTCCCCGCAGGGATACAGACCCCGAACATTTTCACTCTGACCGTCCCTGCCGCGGCGTATGCGCACGGGCGAAGAGGTGCGGGTCTCCACGCCGATCAAATGAGCCTCCGGGAAAATAAAGCCAGGCATTTTCTGGTTGATCCGCCGAAGGCCTTCCCGCAGGGCGTTTGCGACAAAATCCGGAAGAACTTCGGAAAGCCGCACGGCCCGGACCCCGGGCAGGAAACTGGTCCTGCCGACAACACCGGAAAATTTTCCTTCCACAAATTCGGCCAGTTTCTGCGCGGGAGCACAATAATTGCCGCCGCCCGCCGCAAAAGCTTTCTTCTCCCAGACATCACGGAAGACCAGTCCGGAAAGCGGATCTCCCGCCCGCGCAAAGTCGTCCGTTCGCACGTTGACGACCACCGCGCTGTTGGCAAAAACTCCGCCTCGGGCGGCGTTGCTCATGCCGTTGGTGATCACGCGCCCCGGAAAAGCGCTGCAGCCGATCACCTGCCCTCCCGGACACATGCAAAACGTGTAAACGGAGCGATCCTGCTCCTCAAGGGCGGCGGTCACAAAGTATTCCGCCGGCGGCAACTGGGGATGACCGGCCCACCGTCCATACTGGGTGGCATTGATCAGTTCCTGCGGATGTTCGGCGCGCAGCCCCATCGCGAAAGGCTTCGGTTCCATGCTGACGCCCCGCTCGCGCAAAAGGCGGTACGTGTCGTCCGCGCTCTGGCCGATGGCCAGAATCACACAATCCGTTTCGATCTCCTGTCGGTCGTTGACCGCCACCGCCGCCATTTTGCCGCCGCGGATGACAAAATCCGTCACACGGGATTCAAACCGAACGTCGCATCCCATCTGCACAAGTTTTTGCCGCAGCCGCAGAATCACCTGACGCAGCCGGTCCGTTCCGATGTGCGGCTTGGCATCCGTCAAAATCGCTTCCGGCGCGCCCATTTCCACCAGCACCTTCCTGACCCATCCCGCGGCGGGATTTTTGGACCGGCTGGTCAGCTTCCCGTCGGAAAAGGTTCCCGCGCCGCCTTCGCCGAAAAGGACATTGCTTTCCGGATGGAGCAGGCCCCGCTCCCAGAAATCCCGTACATCCGCAACGCGCTGCTCCACGGGCCGTCCCCTTTCCAGAAGGATAACGGGAATGGCATTCCGGGCAAGTCGATAGGCGGCAAAAAGCCCTGCCGGCCCGCTGCCGACGACGACCACCGGCTTGATCTTCCCCTTCGCCGCTTCTCCAAACGGGCCGCCGTCGTGAAGCGGCGATGCGCTTCCCGTCCGGACTGAAACGCAGGACGTTGCCTCTTTTGTTTCGCAGACCACTGGAAAGTCATCCGGCTCCCCTTCCCGTCTCTGAATCTGCAGACCTTCCGGCGGGACATCCGGCAGCATGGCATTGTCCTTGACAGAGACATGAAGCGCATACACAAAACGCGGAGGCTTGCTGCGTCTGGCATCCAGCGCTTTTTTGACAACGCGGCAGGAAAGAACATCGGATGGGGCCGCGCCCAGCGCGCGGGCCGCCTTTTCCTTCAGTCTTTCCTCTTTTTCATCCAGCACAAGCGTCAAACCGTTGAGGCGAATCTCGTTCATCATTTCTCCGTTGCAAAAAACAAGCGCATGCTATAATTAACGAACCCAACAATGAATTTAATGTTCGTCATACCGGCAACAGCCGGTATCCAGAAAACATTAAAACAACTGGATTCCCGCACTAGTGACCTTTAGGTTATTCGCGGGAATGACTACTTTAAAGGGGTTTGCCATGCCCTGGTATGCCGTTTCCACCAAGAGCCGCCATGAATACAAAGCCTACACCTTGCTCGTCCAAAAAAGCCTGACGACGTTTTTACCGGAGATGGAGGTCTGGAGCAAGCGAAAAGACCGGAAAAAGAAGATTATGGTGCCGCTGTTTCCCGGCTATCTGTTCGTCAATGCCGATCTGGACAATGAAACCAAGCTGGCCATTCTCAAAACCTTCGGCGTCGTCCGGATTCTGGGCAAGAAATTGAACACCGAGCCCATTCCCGTGCCGGATGAAAAAATCTCCGCCATCCAGCGCATCGTGGAGAGGAAAGTGGAAATGTTTTCCCTGCAGTATCCGAAGGCGGGAGAACCGGCCCGTATTCTGGACGGACCCTTTGCCGGCATCGAAGGCACGGTCATTAAAAGCGATCTGGAAAAAGAGCTTTTCGTCGTTTCCATCGATTTGATGCAGCGCTCGGTGGCCATCAAGCTGGAAGGTTTTCAGATCGGAAAGATATGAGACAGGCGCAACCTCGTGCCACCCGGTGCAGTGCGTGGCTTTAGCCGCGCCGGGTTTAGCGGGATGAGAGCTTTGAAAAATGTCATTTCGAGGAGCGTGAGCGACGAGAAATCTAATAATGGCCGTTTGTTCAAGATTTCTCCCTTCGGTCGAAATGACAAAAATGGCCGTTATTCAAAGCTCTCGGGATATTGGTCACGGTATCAGCGGGGTTTACCCCGCACTACATTGTAAAAAATAGAACCGTTCCTTCAATACCCTACGCGCTGCGGGCTATGAGCTAAATTTTCTTGACTTTATGAACATTATGCGCAAGATAGCATCCGCCAAAAGGAATTGCGTCCCGGGCAAAAACGGATTTAAGGATAGGTTTTGAAAGGCTATATTTTCATCAAAAAGGAACTTTGCAAGGAATGCGGACTCTGCGTGCATTTCTGCCCCAAAGACCATATCATACCGTCCAAAGAATACAACGCGCAGGGGTATCATCCCGTGTGCGTCGATGAAACCAAAGAATGCAACGGCTGCGCGATCTGCGCGACCATGTGCCCGGAAATCGCCATAGAGGTTTACCGTGAATAAAATTCTGATGTCCGGAAACAATGTGATCGGCGAAGCCGCGATCCGCGCGGGCTGCCGTTTTTATGCCGGCTATCCGATCACGCCGCAGAACGAACTGACCGAATACATGGCCGAGCACATGCGCAACGCTGAAGGCGGCGTTTTCATTCAGTCCGAAAGCGAAGTGGCGGCCATCAACATGATTGCCGGCGCAGCGGCCGCGGGCGTCCGGGTGATGACGTCCTCCTCCGGACCCGGCATCTCCCTGAAGCAGGAAGGCATTTCTTCCATGGCGGCGCAGGAGCTGCCCGGAATCATCGTCAACATCATGCGCGGAGGACCAGGACTGGGCAACATCCTTCCGTCGCAGGGCGATTACTTCCAGGCCACGCGGGGCGGCGGCCACGGCGATTACCGCACCATCGTTTTCGCGCCGGGAAGCTGCCAGGAACTGGCGGACCTGACCATGGACGCCTTCGATCTGGCCGACAAATACCGCACGCCCGCCATGATTCTGGCCGACGGAATGATGGGGCAGATGATGGAGCCGGTAATCTTCAAAAAGCCCAAACCACGGCAGTATCCTGAAAAATTCATGCTGCGCGGCGCCGGCAGCGGCAAAAGCAAATTCATCCGCGGCCTTCTTCTGGATCCGGTGGACAGCGAAGCGCACAACTGGAAACTGGCCCGGAAATACGAAGTGATCTCCGAAAACGAAACCCGCTGTGAAGAACACCGGATCGACGACGCAAAGCTCGTCATCGTCGCTTACGGAACCGCGGCGCGCATCGCCAAGGGCGCCATCAAAAGGCTGCGCAGCCATGACATGAAAATCGGGCTTTTCCGCCCGATCACGCTGTGGCCCTTCCCGGAAATGAGGCTGCGGACCCTTTCAGAAAAGGTGAACAATTTCCTGGTGTTTGAAATGAGCACCGGCCAGATGCTGGAAGACGTTCGACTGGCCCTGCAGGGATACGCCGACATCGAATTTCACGGACGACCGGGCGGCGCCGTTCCGACGCCCGCGGAACTGGCCAATGTCATCGCCAGGGTCTATGAGCAAAAGGATTGATTCAACCATGGCCAAGATCGTTTTCAAGCATCCCGAGAGCCTGAAAGAAAATATTTTTCATTACTGTCCCGGCTGCGGGCACAGCATCGTCCACCGGCTGGTCGCCGAAGTGATTGACGAGATGGGCATTCGGGGCATCACGATCGGCGTTCCGCCGGCCGGATGCGCCGTGCTGGCCTATAATTACTTTGACGTGGACATGATCGAAGCGCTTCACGGACGCGGTCCGGCCATGGCGACGGCCATCAAGCGCTGCCTTCCCGACCGGCTCGTTTTTTCCTACCAGGGCGACGGAGACCTGGCCGCCATCGGCATTGCCGAAAGTTTTCACGCCGCCAACCGCGGCGAAAACATCAGCGTCATCTTCATCAACAATGCGGTTTACGGCATGACCGGCGGACAGATGGCCCCTACCACCATGCTGAATCAGCGCTCCACCACCACGCCCGCCGGCCGCAAACAGGCGGTGGACGGTTATCCGGTCAAGGTCAGCGAAATCTTTTCCCGGCTCGACGGCGCCACCTACGTGGAGCGATGCGCGGTCAGCTCCCCGGCCGGCGTCAACAAAACCAAAAAAGCCATTCGGAAAGCCTTTCAGTGCCAAATGGCCGGTTTGGGTTTTTCTCTGGTGGAAGTGCTTTCTCTCTGCCCGACCAACTGGAAACTCTCGTCCGTCGATTCCTGCAAATACATTGACGAGGTCATGAGCAAAGTCTTTCCTCCCGGCGTATATAAAGATCAAACGGAGCAATCCGGAAAAACGGCGGAGGCCCGGCCATGATCACCAAAACAATCTTTTCAGGCTTCGGAGGCCAGGGCGTCATGATGATGGGCACCAGCCTGGCCCAGAGCGCGATGAGCAAGGGCTTTCATGTCACCTACCTGCCCGCCTACGGCGCGGAAATGAGGGGCGGAACGGCCAACTGCACCGTGGCGGTGAGCGATGATGAAATCGCCTCGCCCGTCGCGTCGGAGCCGAACTACCTGGTGGTGATGAACCAGCCCGCGCTGTTTACGTTTCAAAACCGCGTAACCCCCGGGGGAAGCATCCTGATCAATTCCTCGATTGTCGAGGCGTCCCCCAGCCGCCAGGACATCACAACCTTTTACATTCCCTGCTCCGACATGGCCCAGGAACTCGGCAACGCCCGGACCGCCAACATCGTGATGATGGGCGCCTTCGTCCGGCAGTCCGGCATTGTCCCGCCTGAAATTTATCTGAAAACCCTGGAGACGATCATGGGAAGCCGGAAAAAGGCGCTCGCGGACATCAACCGCAAGGCGTTTACCGCCGGATACGAATACGTTCAAAAGTAAAGGACAGGTATGGCCGTTAAACAAATTTCCGTTCTGCTGGGCAATGTTCCCGGTTCTTTCGCCAGGATGACGCATATTCTGCACACGGAAGACATCAACACGATCGCGGTCTCCGCCGCCAGCATTGAGGAGGACAGCCGCGTCCGGCTGGTGGTCAACGACCCCGACCGGGCCGCCGCGCTTTTGGAGAGCTTCAATTTCAACGTGGAAGTGACGCCGGTGCTGGCCGCCGAAATCCCCCTGCACGCTGGGCACATCAACGCCATCCTGAAACCGCTGGCGAAAGGCGACATCAATATTCTCTACCTGTACACGACCATCAACCGCATCGGAAAAGAAACCATCGTAATCATCGGCGTCGATAAACTGGAGGAAGCCCGTGAAATTCTCGCCGAAAACTGGATCAATCTGATCGACGACGAAATCTACTCCATCCCCTGAGTTGTGAGGAGCCGCTTATGCCGGTTTCCGCGGAAAAAGAAAAAGCCCTTGCGCTGCGCATGCGGGAGCTTGGCGTTTCCGAACGAGACATCGAAGAATCCTTTGTCCGCTCCTCCGGCCCCGGAGGACAGAAAGTCAACAAAACTTCCACCTGCGTTCAGCTGACCCACCTTCCGACCGGCCTTACCGTGAAATGCCGGAGGGAAAGATCCCAGAGTCTGAACCGCCATCTGGCGCGCCGCCTGCTCCTCAATAAAATCGAAGAGCGTCAAAAGGGATTTGTGGCGGCCGAAAAGGAAAAAGCGGAAAAGATCCGGAGGCAAAAAAGAAAAAGAAGCCAAAGGGCCAAGGAAAAAATGCTGGATGAAAAGAAGCGGCTGTCGCAAAAGAAGGAACTGCGCGGCAGGGTCGGATCCGATGAAACATAAAAAGGGGGAAGAAGTCCTTTGTTATTTGCTTCTTCCCCCTTTTAAAAATAGCTGATAATTTTGATTAGCCCAAACCAATCATCTTCACGATCGGGTTGGCGAACAGCATGACCAGAGAAATAACCAGCGCGTAAATCGCGACGGATTCGGTCATGGCCATACCGACCATCATGGTCAGCATAACTTTGCCCTGTGCTTCGGGGTTTCTTCCCACGGCATTGGATGCGCCGCTGGTAGCCTGACCAAGGCCAAGACCCGCGCCGACTGCGCCGAAACCAATCGCAAAACCAGCGCCGAGAAGAGCGCAGCCCAGAACGATAGCTTTGGTGTAATCAACGCCTGCAGCCGGAGCTGCTTCGGCAGCCGCGAAAGCAAAAGGAGCGGAAACAATGATCAACGCGATGGCCAGTATGGAATATACGAAACTCTTTTTCATGAAAAACCTCCTCCTGTTTTTAACGAATTGTTTAGGCCGGATTCGTCAAGTATGCTATTTTTTTAACCTCCTTCCCTTAAATTTTGACGACTGCCGGTCATTTGAGAGCTCTTTTAGCGATCAATAAACCGATTGTCAAGAAATATTTTCACTCAAAACATTGTCCGAATGCCCGGCTTGATTTTGCGCCGCAAGCAGGATAAAGGAAAAACATGAACCGTTTCAGCACGAGACAATTAAAAGCGGCAAAAATTCTTCAATCGGACATTCCTCTCTCCCCCAGACCGTTTGCGGACATTGCCCGGGCGTCTGAAATGACCAGCGAAGAGCTGATCGCCTGGATCCGCAACCTCTCCCGTGAGGGCATCATTCGAAAGGTCACCACCATTCTGAGACACCAGAAGGCGGGGTACGGGAAAAACGTTCTGGTCCTGTGGTCGGTGACGCCGGAAGCCGTCGAAGACGCGGGACGGAAACTGGCCGGACTGCCGTACATTTCCCACTGCTACGAAAGGAAGCCCTTTGCCGGCCGCTACAACCTCTTCACCATGCTTCACGCGAAGGCCGGCGACGTTTCTCCCCTGCTGGAAGAGATGTCCCGGCTGATTTCATGCCCTGATTTTCTGCTTCTGGAAAGCCTGGAAGAATACAAAAAAACGTCTCCGGAGTATTTCTGATGAACAAGAACAGCATCCATCCGTTTGCCGAGGCCGCCCGGGTCATTGCCGGCGGCGTTAATTCGCCGGTGCGCGCCTGGAAATCGGTCGGCGGCGACCCTTTGTTTGTTCAAAGCGCCGCAGGCAGCAAAATCTATGACCTGGACGGAAAAGAATACATCGACTACGTTCTTTCCTGGGGGCCGATGATTCTCGGACACGCCCACCCGGACGTGATTGCGGCCGTCTGCGATGCCGCCCGGAGGGGAACCAGCTTCGGCGCGCCCACGACGGCGGAAACGGAAATGGCCCGGCTGATTCGCGAGGCCATTCCCTCGATGGAGCGGGTGAGAATGACCAGTTCCGGAACGGAAGCCGCCATGACGGCGATTCGCCTGGCCCGCGGCTGCACGGGCAGAAACATGATCATCAAATTTGACGGCTGCTACCACGGCCATGCCGATTCTCTGCTCATCAAGGCCGGCTCCGGCGTCACGACACTGGGCATTCCGGGATCGCCGGGAATTCCGGAAGCGGTGGCGAACCTGACCTTGAGCCTGCCGTACAATGACGTCCCCGCGCTGAAAAAAGCCGTGGAGCTTTACGCCGAGAATCTGGCGGCCGTCATCCTGGAACCGGTGGCGGGCAACATGGGAGTTGTCCTGCCGGAGGACGGTTTTCTGAAAGCGCTGCGGGAGGCGACGGCCGAACACAACATCCTGCTCATCTTTGACGAGGTGATCACCGGCTTCCGCTTTCGGTTCGGCGGCTGCCAGAGTCTCGCGGGCATTCAACCGGACCTGACCTGCCTGGGCAAAATCATCGGTGGAGGCCTGCCGGTGGGCGCCGTGGGTGGCAAAAAAGAAATCATGGAAAGGCTGGCGCCTGCAGGCGACGTGTATCAGGCCGGAACCCTTTCCGGAAATCCGCTGGCCATGAGCGCCGGCGCGGCCACGCTTTCGATTCTGAAGTCCATGGCCGGCGCTTACGCGGCGCTGGATGAACGGGCCGGCCGCCTCGGCCGGGAGATGGAGAAATTATTCGCCGCTCGCGGCATTCCCATCTGCGTCAACCGCGCCTTTTCCATGTTCACCCTGTTTTTCCAGGAAGGGCCTGTTTGTGATTTGACATCCGCCCTGCGATCGGACACGGACCTCTATGCCCGCTTTTTTCACGGCATGATCCAAAACGGCGTGTGGCTGGCGCCGTCACAGTTTGAAGCGGGCTTCCTGTCCTTCGCCCATACGGAAGACGACATGGCCCGGACGCTGTCCGCCGTGGAAAAAACGTTGAGAAGACTCTGAACCCCATGACCAGCAAGGAACGGTTTGAACCACCCCTGCGGGTGGCAAGACCGTTCCCTACACATACTTTTCACTTGTCACTCATCACTTGTCTTCCCATCGCCCATCGCCTATCGCCTGTCTTTTCACTCCTCTTCGAATAGATTGACAAGGCCGGGTCAATACGGTAAGAGATTTTTCCCTTTTGTCCAAAGACATCAAGGCAATGAAGGAATCCAACCATGAAAAAACCGTTGACCGCCCAGTCTTTTTACGCGGGGAAAAATAAAATCGCCATTGTCGGCCTGGGTTATGTGGGCCTGCCGCTGGCCGCCCACCTCTCCCGGCACTTCAAGGTGATCGGCTTTGACATCAGTGAAGCAAACGTCGCGGAGCTGAAGAAGGGCCACGACCGAACGATGGAGCTTTCCGACGCCGAACTGAAGAAGGCCAGGATTTCTTTTACCTCCCGGCCAAACGATCTCGCCTCCTGCAGGCTGTTCATCGTCGCCGTTCCCACGCCGGTGGATCATTTTCATGTCCCCGACCTAAGCGCGATGGAAAACGCTTCGGCGCTCATCGGCAAACACATGTCCGCAGGCGCCTGCGTGGCGTATGAATCGACGGTGTATCCGGGCGTGACGGAAGATGTGTGCGTTCCCGTTCTGGAGCGGGCCTCCGGGCTGAAATTCGGCAGGGACTTCACGGTCGGCTATTCCCCGGAGCGCATCAATCCCGGCGACAAAATTCACACCGTAAGCAACACGATCAAAATCATCTCCGCTTCCGACTCCGCCACGCTGGACCTCCTCGAAGGCATCTACAGCGCGGTCGTCAAGGTCCGTCTGCACCGGGTTTCCTCGATTAAAGTCGCGGAGGCCGCCAAGGTCATCGAAAACACGCAGCGCGACATCAATATCGCGCTGATGAACGAACTGGCCATCATCTTCAATAAAATGGGCATCGATACGCTGGAAGTGCTGGAGGCGGCGGGAACCAAGTGGAACTTCCTCAACTTCCGCCCCGGCCTTGTAGGCGGACACTGCATCGGCGTCGACCCCTACTACCTCACCTACAAGGCGGAAAGCATCGGCTACCGTCCGGAAGTGATCCTTTCGGGACGGCGGATCAACGACAATATGGGAAAATACATCGCTCAAAAAACCGTCAAGATGCTCATCGCCGCGGACCTTCAGGTCAAAAAAGCCCGCGTCGCGGTTCTGGGCCTGTCGTTTAAGGAAAACGTCCCCGATCTGCGCAATACGCGCGTCGTGGACATTATCCGTGAGCTTGCCGACTTCGGCGTGAAGGTTCTGGCGCATGATCCGCTGGCCCTTCCCGAAGAGGCGCGGGAGCACTGCGGCGTCGAGCTTGCTCAGGCCAAAGACCTGAAAGACGTGGACGCCGTCATTCTGGCGGTGGCCCACCGGGAATATATGAAATGGGGCCTCGAAAAGATCGCATCGCTGTGCCGCAAAAACCGCGCGATTCTGCTCGACGTCAAATCGGTCTTTGACCCGGCCCGGGCGCAGTCTCTGGGGATGGCCTACTGGCGTTTATAAAAAGGAGAAGCTATGACAAAAGCATTAATCACCGGCATCACCGGACAGGACGGATCGTACCTGGCCGAGTTTCTGTTGGGCAAGGGTTACGAGGTTCACGGGTTGATCCGCCGCTCCAGCACGTTCAACACGGACCGCATCGATCATCTGTACCGGGATTTTCATGACCCGAATGCGAAGCTGTTTTTGCACTTCGGGGATCTCTCCGTTTCCGGTCAGATCATGGACCTGCTTGCCTCCATCCGTCCGGACGAAATCTATCATCTGGGCGCGCAAAGCCACGTCCGCGTGAGCTTCGACATGCCCGAGTACACCGGAGACATCACCGGTCTGGGCACGCTGAGAATTCTGGAATCCATCCGCAAGACCGGCATCAAAACAAAATTCTACCAGGCGTCGTCGAGTGAAATGTTCGGCGCCGCGCCTCCGCCGCAGAGCGAAAAAACGCTGTTTCAACCCCGAAGCCCCTACGCGGCCGCAAAGGTTTACGCGTATCACATCGTGCAGAACTACCGCGACGCCTACGGAATTTTCGCGACCAACGGCATTCTCTTCAACCATGAATCGCCCCGCCGCGGGGAAACGTTCGTCACGCGCAAAATCACCCGCGCGGCGACGCAAATCAAGCTGGGCCTCAAGGACAAACTGTATCTGGGCAATCTGGAAGCCAAGCGCGACTGGGGATTTGCCGGCGACTTCGTGGAGGCCATGTGGCTCATGCTTCAGCAGGACAAACCGGACGACTACGTGATCGCCACCGGGGAAACGCACTCGGTCCGCGAATTCGCGGAAAAGGTCTTCAGCAAACTGGGGCTGGACTACGCCAAATACGTGGCGGTGGACGCCCGTTATTTCCGCCCGACGGAGGTGGACGTTCTGCTGGGGGATGCGTCCAAAGCCCGCAAGGCGCTGGGCTGGCAGCCGCGGGTTTCCTTTGACGAACTCGTCGATATGATGATCGCCTCCGATCTGGAGTCGGCCAAAAAGGAAAAAACGCTCGTGGACGCGGGATTTTCCTGCGCCAATACCGAACGAATCAGTTGATTTTTGGGAGACGGCGGTCATGCTGAAAAACAAACGAATTACGGTGACGGGCGGCAAAGGATTTCTGGGTCGGCACCTGATCAACCAACTGTCCCGATACGGCTGCAAAAGCATCGACATTGCCGATCTGCCGGAATACAATTTGACCCGGCTGGAAGATATTGGCCGGCTTTTCGACGCCACCCGGCCGGACGTGATCATCCACCTGGCGGCCAAAGTGGGCGGCATCGGATTCAACCAGGAAAAGCCCGCCGAACTGTTTTACGACAATCTTTTGATGGGCGCGCAGCTGATGCACGAAGCCTGGGTGCGCAAAATCGAAAAATTTGTCGCGCTGGGCACCATCTGCGCCTATCCGAAATTTACGCCGGTCCCTTTTAAAGAAGACGACGTCTGGAACGGCTACCCGGAGGAAACCAACGCCCCCTACGGACTGGCCAAGAAAATGATGCTGGTGCAGTCCCAGGCCTACCGCCGCCAATACGGTTTTAATTCCATTTTTCTGCTGCCCGTCAACCTCTACGGCCCCGGCGACAATTTCGATCCCCGGTCCTCCCACGTCATTCCGGCGCTGATCAAAAAATGCTTTGATGCCCTGGACAGGAACTCGGATACGCTGGAGGTCTGGGGAACAGGTTCGGCAACACGGGAATTCTTTTACGTCGAAGACGCGGCGGAGGCCATTTGCCTGGCCGCCGATTCCTACGATAAAAGCGAGCCCGTAAACATCGGAGCCGGCTTTGAAATTTCCATCCGGGAGCTGACGGAACTGGTTGCCGGGTTGTCCGGGTTTTCCGGAAAAATCGTCTGGGATTCCTCCAAGCCGGACGGCCAGCCCCGGCGTATGTTGGATACATCCAAAGCATTGAAAGAATTTGGGTTTAAGGCAAAGACGGACCTCGCCACCGGGCTTAAAAAAACCATCGCCTGGTACAGGGATCATCGCCACCTTTTAAATAAATGAACGGCGGTCATGTTTTTGATTGACTTTGACTGCCCCCCGTGTTAAGGACCCACTCACCAAATGGATAGCGAGACCAAAAAATTAGGCATCCAGATGGCTTATGCCAGCAGCATCGGCATCGCAATGGTTCTGGCGATTTTTGGCTGCCTCCTTTTAGGAAGCTATCTGGACCGGAAATTTGATTCCGGCCACGCGTTCACCGTCGTTTTCCTGCTCATTGGAATTTCGGCCGGGTTTCGCAACATCTATGTTTTGATAAAAAGAAATTTCAATGATGAAGAAATCATCATTAAGAGCTTGAAAAGTGAACCTCATCGCCAAAGACCCGCTCCAAAAAAAACTTGAAATGGCCAACTGGGTCATCCTGGCGGTTCTTTTTATTCCTTCCGTCATTTTTGCTCCGGCTAAATTTTATCTGGGCGTCCTGCTCGGCGGCTTCATCAGCATTCTCAACTTTCACGGCATGGCGCTCGGCCTGCAAAGATTGTTCAAAAATCTCTCCGGCAACGTCAAGCGCCCGACCATGATTCAATATTTCATTCGGCTGGCCCTCACCGCCGTCGTGCTGTTTCTGCTTCTTACCAGCGGCACGGTGGACGCGGTCGGCCTGGTCATCGGACTTTCCGTGGTTGTGATTAACATGGTTTTTACCGTAATCACCACCCTGTCAAAAAAAAACTTTATTGAGGAGGTTGGTTAGACACGAATGGAGCCCCTAATTTTCTTCCACACATCTTTGTTCAAGGATGTCGGCGTTAACATGACCATTGTTTTCAATACGTTATTTATTGTCGCACTTCTGTCCATCCTTTCCTTTATGGCCTCGCGCAACCTCCAGATTTATCCGGGCCGGCTGCAAAATGTGATGGAAGTCGTCATCGACGGCCTTCACAGTCTTCTGGTGGACACCATGGGAGAACACGGCAAAAAGTTCTTTCCCCTGATCGCCACGCTGGGGCTTTTTATTCTGACCTCCAACCTGATCGGCATCATTCCCGGATTCGAGTCGCCGACGGCCAATATCAACACGAACGCGGCCATGGCGCTGGTCGTCTTCTTCATGACGCACATCGTCGGCGTCATGACTCACGGCATCAAGTACCTCAAGCAGTTCCTGGGACCGGTCTGGTGGCTGATCCCGCTGATGCTGCCCATTGAAATCATCAGCCATCTGTCGCGGCCTCTGTCGCTGACGTTCCGGCTCTTCGGCAATATCGCGGGCGAAGACATCGTTCTGCTGGTCGTGCTGCTCCTGGTTCCGCTGCTGGTTCCGCTGCCCATTATGTTTTTGATGATCTTTACATCGGTCGTCCAGACGCTGGTTTTCATGCTCCTGGCCATGATGTACATCAGCGGCGCGATGGAGGAAGGACACTGATCCTGAAGCGGGTGATGAAATCTCCCCCGTCAATGAATGTTCGAAGAACAAAAAGCAGCTGGCGGCAGACGCGTTCAGCTGCTTTTTTTTTGCCGGACAAAAATCTAATTCCTTAATTTTCGAAGGGATTTAAAAAAAATCTCCTGGAATGCTTGACGATTTTGCACAATCGTAATACTTCCATCCGCAGGATTTTTACGGGAGTGTTTATGTACAGTCTGGGAATCAATATCGGCTCCTCAAACGTCAAAGCCGCCCTGCTGGAAGGCCCTCGTGTCGTGTGGAGCGCCGTCGAACCTCATGAAGGCAACTTTCCCGACACGCTCACAAAGCTGCTTTCCGGCTGTGATTTGCCTCCCGGCGTTCAAACCCTGACCACCGGCACCGAGGGACGCCATCTTTTAAACATTCACAGCGTCATCGAACCGCTCTGTATCGAGGCGGCGCTGCAAAACCGCAAGGATTCCATCGACGCGCTTGTCTCTTTGGGCGGCGAAGATCTGGTGGTCTATACGATCGATTCACAAAACAAAATCATTACCAGCTTTTCCGGCAACAAATGCGCGTCGGGCACCGGCGAATTCTTCAAGCAGCAGCTCGCCCGAATGAACATGACGCTCGACGACATCCACCGCATTCCGGAGGATTGCCGTGTCCTGAAACTTTCCTCGCGCTGTTCCGTCTTCATGAAAAGCGACTGCACGCACCGCCTGAACAAGGGCGAAGCCAGAACGGGGGATATTGTTCTTTCCCTCTCCGACGTTATGGCCGTCAAGGTCGCCGATTTTCTGAAGCGGGCCCGGATTGAAAAAGGGAAAGTTCTGCTGACGGGCGGCGTCACCCAAAACCCGTATATTCTGCGCTTCATTCGGGAGCGCATGCCGCAAATCAAATTTATCGTCCCCGAACAGGCGCCCTGGTTCGAGGCATACGGCGCGGCCCTGATGGCCGCTTCCGCAGGCAGCCCGCTTCCGGCCCCGGAAAAGCTGTTCAAAAAAAGCTCCGTTTTGTTCAAACGGTTCAAAAGCCTGAAAAGCGCTGAGGGCAGAGTCACCTACCTGTCGTCGCAAAAAGGAAAAGTCGTCGCCGGACGCGAATATATCCTCGGCGTGGACGGCGGCTCCACCACCACGAAAGCCAGCCTCATCGACTTTGAAACCAGCGAGGTCACCGCATCCTTCTACGGACGGACGCACGGCGACCCGGTGCGCGCCCTCAAAAGCTGCCTCAAAGAGATTCAACGACAAATCCGGGAAGACATCGGCGACGGACAAATTCATATCACGCTCGCGTCCACGACCGGGTCCTCGCGCGAAATTCTCGGCGTTTTTCTGGAAACGCCCGCCGTGTACAACGAAATCATCGCCCATTCCGTCGGCACCTCCTACTACCGCGACGGCATCGACACCATCTTTGAAATCGGCGGCCAGGACGCCAAGTATGTGTCGCTGAAAAACAAGGTGCCGATCGACTACGCGATGAACGAAGCCTGCTCCGCGGGCACCGGGTCCTTTCTGGAAGAATCGGCGCAGGGCGATTTGAACATTCCCGAAGCGGCCATGATCGGCGACATCGCGCTGGCGGCCGACGCGCCGCTGAAATTCGGCGAGCACTGCTCCGCGTTCATCAATTCCGACATCCGCAACGCGATTCAGCAGGGCGCTTCCCGCGAGGACATCACGGCGGGCATTGTCACCTCCATCGTGTCGAACTACCTCAACCGGGTGGTGGGCAACCGGACGATCGGCCAAAACATTGTTCTCCAGGGAGGCGTCGCCAAAAACAAGGCCGTGCCCCTGGCGTTTGCAATGCTCCTGGACAAGGATATCCTGGTGCCGCCCGACCCCGAACTGATGGGGTGCTTCGGCGTCGGCCTGCTGGCCCGGCAGAAATTTGAAGAAGGGATTCTGACCAAGCAAGCCTATGACATCGACGCGATTCTGGCCACGGACATCGTCTATGAAAAGGAATTTCCGTGCAAGGCCTGCGACAATTTCTGCCCGATCCGCGTGCTCGTCGTCAACGGCCACAAATACATGTTCGGCGGACGCTGCAACAAATACGCGAACCTTCGAAAGAAAAAAGCGTTCGACGAAGCCTCCGTGGCGGATTACATCGAAAAACGAAACGACATTCTATTTCGGGAATGCGCCCCCGATCCGGCCGCGCTTACCCGCAAAAAAGACGTGATCGTCGGCATTCCACGCTGCTTCTCCATTTACACGCTCTGGCCGCTTTATTCCTGGTTTTTCCACACGATGGGCGTAGAGACCCTCCTGTCCCGGGAAATCCCGCCGGAGGGCGCGGCCCGCGTGGAAAGCAGCTACTGCTTTCCTGCGGAAATCGCGCACGGCGCCGTGCAGGACATCTACAACCGGCAGGTGGACTATATTTTTCTTCCGCATTTTCGGGACATGGACAGCTATGAAAAAACGGCGCCCGCCAATTTCTGCCCCATCACGCAGAGCCTGCCCTACTACATCCGGAAAGCTTTTCCGGAGATTCCGGAAGAAAAATACCTGACGCCGGTCGTCAGCTTCATGTACGGGTTGGAAAAAGCCGCAGAACCGTTTGTCGCCATGGCGGCGGATCTGGGGTTCGGCGAAGGCGAAGCGAAAAACGCCTTTGCCGTCGCCCATGAAAAGCAAATGGAATGCTTTGCCAAATTCGCCGAACTGGGGCGTCAGGCGCTCGAAGAGGCGCGCCGGGCGAAAAGACCCGTCATCGCGGTTCTGGGCCGCCCCTACAACTCCTTTACCACCGACGCCAACATGGGCATCCCCCGGAAATACACTTCCCGCGGCTACTCGGTCATCCCCTTTGACATTCTGCCGTTTGCCGACCAGGTCATCTACCCCAACATGTACTGGTACTACGGCCAGCAGGACATGAAGGCCGGCACGCTCCTGAAAAACGAAGACAACATTTACATTACCTACATTTCCAATTTCTCCTGCGCGCCCGACTCCTTCATGCTGCATTATCTGAAGTGGATTATGGGCGTAAAGCCGTTTCTGATTCTGGAGCTGGATTCCCACACGGCCGACGCCGGCGTGGACACGCGCATCGAGGCGTTTCTGGACATCATCGAAGGCTACCGCTCCAAAATCGACGACATCCGCGAGGAGCGCTACGACAACGGCCTGCGCTTCATCAACCGCCCCGGCGAGGAAATCCACATTCTCAACAGCGCCACCGGCGAAAAAATCCCGATCAAACAAAACCCGCGGGTCAAACTTCTTTTATCCAATATGGGACGACTCTCCGCGGAGCTCGTCGGCGCGACCATCCGCGGCCTGGGCATCAACGCCCAGACCATGCCCGTGCCGGACGTTTACACGCTGCAAATGGCGCGCAATCACGCATCCGGCAAGGAATGCCTGCCCTCGCATCTGGTTTTGGGCAGCGCGCTGAAATATTTTTCTTCCGACCGGTACCGCAAGGATGAAATCTACATTCTCTTCGTGCCGACGACCACGGGTCCCTGCCGGACCGGCCAGTACTTCGTGTTCTATGAAAACCTCTTTCGCGACCTGCGCCTGGAAAACGTCGTCGTCTTCACGCTGGAAGCGGACAATTCCTACAACGAGCTCGGACCGGAATTCACCAAATACGCCTGGTGGGCGGCCGTGATCGGCGACTACATGAAAGATGTAGAAACGTCCCTCAGGACGTGCGCCGCCGATCCGGCGGCAGCCATGAAGATTTACGATCAAATCTGGCAGAAGATGCTGGCCGTGGCCGAACAGGATATTACGCGGGTTTTGCCGGTTCTGAAGGAGATCGCGCAAACCATCTCGCAAATACCGCTGGCCAGAAAAATGGAGGACTGCGCCAAAGTGCTGATCGTCGGAGAAATCTACGTCCGTCGAGACGACTTCGCCGTGGACGAACTGATCGGGCAGTTCAGCCGCCACGGCATTGTCGGCAAGGTGTCGAACGTCGCCGAATGGTTCTACTACTGCGACCATGTCCGCCGCTACGAACTCCGGAAGCGTCTTCGGCTGCTGCCCTGGTACCGGCGCGTCTTTGCCCGGGAGTTCCGGGACATCATCGACTGGCGCATCGAACACCTCTACAAAAAACGCGTGGAGAAAAATATCCGCGAAACGCTGGGGGCAACCGGTCTGGTCCCGCGCACACCGCATGACATGCAGGCCATCATGAACAACACGGAAAAGCATTTCGTCAGCCGGGAGCTGCATTCGGAAATCGCTATTTCCAGCGGCGTCGCGGCCACGGCCATGATGGACGGCTACTCCGGCATCGTCAACATCTCTCCCTTCGCCTGCCTGATCGGCCGCGTCATCGAGGGACTCTACACCCCCTGGGCCAGGGAAAGGAAGTATCCGACCATCTCCATTGAAATCGACGGGAACCTGCTGCCGCCCAACGTGCTGTCCAAGCTGGAAATTTTCATGCTCAACGTGAAAAGATTCCGGGGCAAGGGAGATGCTTCTGCCATGGTGGAGCGCGAAAACGCGCAGACGCCGGTCCTTGACCGGAAAATCATTCGGTAAAACGTTCCGGCTTCGCGACTTCTTTCACGCTGAAGGACGCTTTTTTTCACTTAATTTTCCGGTGCGGTTTATGATATGCCATTCACAAAAAGCTCAAGACAAGGAACCGGATTCATTGAACAGCCCCGCAACCGACATCACCGGCATCATTCTTTCCGGCGGCAGGAACACCCGGATGGGCGTCAACAAGGCCTTTCTGGAAATCGGCTCGTCCCGCATGATGGATCAGACGCTCGACATCTTTCGCCGGCTGTTTTCCGAAATCCTCATCGTCACCAACGACCCCCTCTCCTATCTGGAGTTTGACGACGCAGCCGTCGTGACCGACATTTACAAGGGCAAGGGGCCGCTGGGCGGAATTTATACCGGCCTTTTTTACGCCAAAAACCCGCTGGCCTTCGCCTGCCCGTGCGACATGCCTTGCTTGAATGAAGACTTTATTGCGTACATGATGAAACAGGCGGGAAAGCACGACGTCATCGTTCCCGAGCTTCCCGAAGGGTATCAACCCCTGCACGCGATTTATTCAAAAAACTGCCTGCCTTCCATCAAACGCCTGCTGCTCATGGACAAACTCAAGATCACCGGTTTTTACCGCGATATGCGGGTGCTGACCGTCGGCGAAGAACAGATCCGGCCGTTCAACCCCGACGGACGTCTTTTTTTCAATCTCAACACGCCGGAGGATGTGGAAACGCTCGCCCCGGAAAGATTTGACCTCTGACCGCTTCCCGACCGGGCGCGTTCTCAGAAGACTTTCACGATTTATCCTGAGCTATTTCCATCGGCCGGGCCGCCTGATCGAAGAGTTCATGGAGGAAATGGATGTCGCCATGACGACCGTCAGTCCCATGGACAAAGCGGGTTTTTCTTTTCCACGGCAAAGGACAACACCGTCTCCAGGATCGTTCCCCATCTGGATGCCGACGCCATTGTCACGACGCCGCGCAGGGATCCCCACTATCTGATCACGGAATACGGCGCCGTCGATTTGAAAGGGAAGTGCAAGAGGAACCGCGCTCTGGCCATTATCGGCATTGCCCATCCGGATTTTCGCGACCCGCCGATGCGGGAAGCGGAAAAAATGAGGCTCTTTTGATTTCTATTTTTGATCGCGTTGTGCTAGACTTTCTCGGCCGGGGGGCGATTCCCTGCAGGGCGGATGGGATGTCGGTCTGAAGAACGAACAGCAAACGTCACACCAACGTCATGGGCAAAACGCTCTGTCCGGCGTCAAAAAAAAGGAGAAAGCGGATGCGACGAATTCATCCCCGGCTTCCATTCATTTTTTGTTTTACCTTCGCGATGTGCTTTTTGCTTTCGGAGGGAACGGCCTTTGCCGACGGGATCCCGCAGGTGAAAACCGACAAGGATGTTTACACCGAAGGGGAAAAGATCCGGGTGAATTTTTTCAATGCCCCCGGATACTCGAGAGACTGGATCTGCATCACGGCATCCGGTTCCGCCGACACTGACGCAGGAGATTATCAGTACATGCCCCACGGACAGAGCCAGGGCGTTTTGACCTTTGAAGCGCCCGTCCCGGGAAAATACGAAGTGAGGGCCTATTACAACTACAGCCGGAACGGCTATGTCGTCTCGGCCCGCCACAGCTTCACCGTAGCAGCCAAAGATTCCCCTGCGGCAGTCGTTTCACCTCCGGCCAAACCCGTGGCCCAGCCGCCCGTGGCCCAGCCGTCGGAAAAACTAATGGAAAGCATTCCGACAGAGGATTTCTCCGTGGCAGGCGGCCCCGCCAATGTGGCCATTTTTCATTTTACGCCGTTGAGCATGGACGCGTCCCATTACGGGATTACCGTAACCAATGTCCTGATCAACTCGCCCGGTATGCAGCAGGCGTTTCTCGTCCTTCCCAAAAAGGATCTGGAACTGTTTCTTTCCGCCAATAATCTCCAGCAAAACGACGAGGTGGACAACATGGTCGATATTGGGACAAGGCTGGGGATGAATTTTGTGATTGCGGGAACCATCACGAAAAGGGGTTCGACGATTTCGACCAGCTACAAAATTGCCAGCGTGGCCGGGCGCGGCGTGATCCACAAAGGCCAGTTCACGTCTTCCGGGGAAGCCGATCTGATCCATCATATCGAGAAAATGAGCGAAGACGTCATCGCAGTGATCCGGCGCTCGGCCCGCTAGGGACACCGGGCGCGCCATCTGGCTGCCGGCTTACACAGAGAAGGGATAAAATGAAACACTCCGCATCTTTGGCAGGAGTTTCGGGGATAAACCAATTCGTGCGACGATTTTGGAGTAATAACGGCAGCTTGCGGCACATATCTCTGTAAGACCCATCTGAAGACATATCTAATAGATTAGGAAAACAATGAAAATACGT
>Ga0255347_1002244_pt1 | contig 28173 bp, 26 predicted proteins | sample wastewater_treat_2_FD_192479 | JGI IMG/M metagenome (GOLD analysis project Ga0255347, IMG submission 192479) | Wastewater microbial communities from Lulu Island WWTP, Vancouver, Canada - plant24 | ecosystem: Engineered > WWTP > Wastewater > Unclassified | place: Canada: Vancouver, British...
TGTTTTATACTTTAAAAATAATAAAATAAAGGTACTATCTAAAATTGATGGTACCTTTATTTTTTGGTTCAATATAAATTCTTATACACCACGTTTATTACCCCAAACTCTAATATGTAACCTATAAAGCTTCTCTAAAATCTAACATTATTTATCCTTTATTATTCTACATATTTATATAAATGAAATCCTAAAAAACTTAACAAAAAAGTTTTCACCTTTTTTGGTCCCGAACCGATAGATTCGTTAACAAAAAAAAATACCCCACCACCAAGTAGGGTATTCATCCGCGGGAAATCCTATTAGTGTTTTGCAATAAAATCCATTACCTTTTCAACACGCTCCTCAACACTGCCGGAAACAACCAATGGAGTGATTTGAAATTCATATATCAATTCCCTCATTGCCTGGTCAACTGCCTGCTGGTACTCCAGATCAATAGGTCTTACACCATCATTCTCCGGTTTAAATTCTATTGGAAGATAAACAAACAGGCTATGTTTGAGCATTTCCATAGCAACTTCATCCTTCTTGAAATGCTCCAAGTGACGATTATAGATTTCTTCGTATAATCTATCGTAATTATACTTACCCAAATATAGTTTATCATTCTTCTTTCTCGATAATGCCTTCGTATATGCCAGGGTATCCAATGGACAACGAGTCATAATATTTGGTACATCCTTCCAGCGAGTAAAATCCCAACGAGATAATTTACATACAGCTTCCTGATAATCCATTGGATCCGGATTATATTTAAGTTCGAGTAAAATACGTGCCACACTTTCGGTGATTGGTAAATCCAACTCCTCAGCCAATGCCTTTGCGAGTGTGCTCTTGCCTGTGCCATGTGAGCCTATCAATATAATTCGATCAATACCATTTTCCGAATCTTCGGTCATTTTGGTTAAATTTTCTGCCAAGGTTTTTAGTGCCTCCAAAAATTGATTGTTAGTTTCCATATTCGTTTCGTATAATTGAATAATTTTGTTCAAGTGAATTTCCGGCTAATTTTCTAAAAGCCAATACGTTATGTTTTATAATATCAAATTGCATTTTATCTATTTGATTTTCAAAGAAATCAGCCAATACTTCTTTCGGTTTCGCTTCAGAATCATTACATACCCTACCACCACATATTGTTTGATGAGGCTTATATGGTTTACCAATCAAACCATTTATAATGGGGTTGCTCGTATCGATCGAGGTGAGCCAGTTGTAAGAACTAAAATGTTCCTTCAACCATTCAAGACCCAATGTATTTTGAAGACCGAGCAGGTGGTGAGGTTTGGTCTTATCGATTACTCCATTTTCATATAAGGTATCCAACACGGCACATCTAATAATGGCCTGTTCTATAGTTGCAATGGCTTCCCGTTCACTACAATCAGGTAAAAATGGTTGGAATTTTTTAAGGACTTTCATATAATTATCCCTGAAAAACTTACCACTATTTTCTACGAAATTGTTTGGAAATTTAAAGGTAAATGCTACCATATCCATTACACTACACATAAATCTATAGCACTTCCTAATATCCTCGTAGGTTGCTCCTTGTGCCACACCTATCATTTTCGATTCGGCTTTAATACTTGGTTTATGATTCAACAACCAATCCATTGCCTGCACTATGGTAGCGCTTGTGTCCCAAAAAGTATCGGGTACTATATAATATGTAGGTCTCAATGTATTTATCCAATCCACATATGCCTTTGGATCGAATGCTTCACCCAATTCATATAATGAATTATCCAGGTAAACCGTACGACCAGCCTTCACTGATTTCATATAGAAGTCGAGATATTCTGGATATTTTTCGAATAAATGGACCAATGCATAGTCAAAATCATTGAAAAACTTACTGGTTTCAAGTAATGCTAATGGAACTTCGTGTGATATATTCATATTCCTTTGATTTTCTTTAGTAAATATATATGTAATACCCAACAATTTAACGCTCATCGGACCTAAATAAATCGAATAGTTGTTGCTTATTTACACCACTCTTTTCGGCATTTTCCCTCATTTTATCCATAGTAATGTTAATGATTTGGGACACCCTGGCAACACTAATATGTTCGGTTTCGGAGATTTCCTTTGGTTGCATAGGGCGCAGGAAACCTATGCCAAATCGTTTAAGTACTATACGGCGATCTCTCAGCTTCACTCCTTCGAATAGTTTGGACATAACCTCCTGGAAATATTCGTAGGAATTTTCCTGTTCCAAATCGGATTTGCTATCGTCCGGTATATATAACGTATCGACCAGTGTGGTGTTACCGTCTTCGGATATAGGTTGGTTAATGTCCAGGTAAACATCCTTCTTAACCTTACCTTCTTTTTCCAACTTAATTTGTGCGGCTGGTTTGCGGATTAAACGTGAGCAATTTGTAAGTTCCTGGCGGATAAAGGCATTGGCCCACATCATCGCTATTGAGTTAAAGGAGGCGTTCTTAATATTCTTTTGAATCCACTTGATTAGTTCCTCCTTTGTGTATTCATTTTTGGCTTTTTCACCTTTAAATGTTTTATCAAATTGTTTTCTGGGGTTACCATATTTACAGGCCGGAAGGATACGTGTTTCTACCCAGGACGCCGGAACATTTCCTTCAAAGCGATCGATATCTTCTATAAGGACTTTGGCGAATTTCGATCTGGTCGGTACATAATGGTCAAATGCCTTAACCAATCCTTCATTGCCTGCACATATTAGTTCATCCAGTGTGAGACCATTACCCAAGTATCCTTTGGCTATTTTGATCACACCTTTCAGGTTCATTTCAATGAGTTTTTGACGGTTCTCCGGTGTAAACTCAATGTTATAATCATTGTTATTTTTCTCGTATATTCGGCCCACTTCGGCAAAGTACCTTTGGGTGTTTGTTATTTCGGACCCTTGTACCGACACGTCTTTTTTCGTATCCTGTTGTTCATACCAATTTTCCATTTGCAGTTAAGTTTCATTTAGAAACTCAAACTAATATATTTACAGTTTTTGGATTTTTTAACAAATTTACAAAAAATTTTTGAAAAATTATTTTAAGCCCTTGGCAAAGAACGGGTTAGATGCCATAATTTTTATTGTGTTATTGGTTTCTTCACATATATCCAGGAAAGAAAACACATCCTGGGGATCCAGGGCGAACCATTCGTTAAGAGTATGTTTGCTTGCAAATTTATTATGGAGGAGTTTTTCCAACCGGAAAGGCCATTCGGTTTGATAGGTATATTTAATGAACATTTCGGTGGGGTTACCAGTCTGCAATTTTTTCAAACGATTGCTTTGGAGATTCCTGGTTACACCTATCTTGTATTGATCGTTTGAAGGGTCACAAATTAAATATACATATCCCATAAAAAAAAGAGGTTATTTACTTCTAAAATAACCCCTTATCATGTGATTTTTCTTGATTTCGAAGCAAAAATTATTTATCTATTTCACATCTCCAAGTAAAAGACCAACTTCCATCATCATTTTTTTCTTCTTCAGCTCCTCTGGCTATAATATTTACACCTCTGGCGGATAAAGCATCCCTAATTTTCCTATCATCTAATGTCGGTAACTCAAAATTTATAGTCACATAAGTTTGACCTCTATTTGCTGCTTTAGTAGCTTGTTCTAATGCAGATTTTATTGCTGCATTGATTGCAATATCTAATGCCTTTGTATTAATAATACGTTTATTTATTATTTCGCAACTTACATGAAATTTATATCTATTATTAATTCGTTGACTCTTGAATCCTCTTTCTTGGATTTCCACCAAATCTTTTAATTTATCCATTACTAACGAACCATCATTGTATTCATCGCCATAAAAATTAACTGTTACATATTTTTGTCCTCTATTGCCGGCATCGATGATTTGTTGTCTGACATCTTTTTCTAACTCATCAATAGTAGCCTCGTTAATATATTCAAATAATGTTTTCATATTTTGTCCTTTATTTATACATATATAATACTTTATATGTTTGAATTTTGCACAGCCGTTTCATCCACAGGCACCACCTCGTCAGCGGATATTCGTGATTCACTTACTTCCATCTTATCCAGGAATCCGGATAACCACTCAACCTGTTTATTAAACGATACATACTTCTCGTGTTTATCCTCCCATATCATTTCATACGGTTCCATATGTAAAAACCTGGCATTGCGAGGACCTCGTGGGCGACTTACATTTATAAGGCATTTGAATAATTCGGTTAAGGTTTCCGTATACGATTGCATTGTAAGCGGTGAATATTCTATAACTATTTCCTCCGTGGAATCATTGCGTGCGTATTGCAATGCCCTATCGTGAATGAATTGTTGGAATACCTGTACAGGTATATTACCATTATTGGATAACCCATAATCCTCAACAAACTTATACGAATCATCCATAAATTGTTTAATAGGTAGGTCCAAACGTTTTAACTTGGCATTATACCACATATTAGCAAATAACTTCACCCTACGGATTGCGGAGAACGAATACGTGCCATTGTTGTTTATGCAATGGGCGAATATATCCTTTATATCATCTATATCGAACATCCTGGACATTGAGGTGAATATTGGAACCACCTTTTCGAATACCTCCATATTCTTTACAACCATCTTTTTGGTCACCGGATCCTCGCTCCATTCATCGCCCTTTTTAATATCATACAGGCCCTTCATTACATCCACATATATATTAAGGCGTTCCTCCGTGATTCTATCCATCAATTCATCAACCATCCTGGTGGATTTGGATTGCTCACTTGATTTAACAGAATTAAGTAATTTATTGATATCATTACCTACGAAAAAGTCTTCACTGATCATACCCTTGTATTTGCCCAAATCAACACTGGAATATTCATATCCATACGACATCATTCCTTTGGCCAATACCGGTAATTGTTGGACATACTCCCTATATTTGCGTTCAAACATTATTGTTTTATAGGCAATTTCATTCACATAATACTTATTTTCCACTTCATTATACTCAATAAACTTATTGTTTTGAATGATGCTTGCCACCAAACTATTATACCTATACTCAACCGGATTACGTTCAATCATAGCATTACAGGAACGCACAATTGATTTCATATCCTTTAATTGGTTTTGATCCAAATTGAAATTGCATGGTTTATAATTGATTACATCCAAGGAATCTCCCGCAGCATTTTTTCGATTGATAAATAGTCGTGTATATAAGTCGTGGTTCCTTAAACGATTGGCAAACTGCTCAATTTCCTGGGGCATCCACAGGTTATTAAAGTATATGTTAAATTCGAATTGGTCCAGGATATCAACTCCCACTGATAGGTATGTGGAGCATAATAGGATTTCGGTTTTGGCAACAGTTTTCCTTATATTAACGTCATCCATAAACTTCTCACCCACATTGGATTTCTTATAATAGTTAACTATTGGTGGTTCTTCCCTATGGTATTTATTTTTCAGGAAATATCCAACAAGTGCCTCAATTTGTGCCTTAAATATGGAACCTTTATTGGTTGGAAATAGCACTTTACGTTCATTCGCTACATCCTCTGCCATCTTCTCACACATATAACACAGGTTATCGATTGGTCGTTCCGTTAGGAATACCTTGAACTCCTTTTTACGTACGTCCTCCTTTATAACTTTTATATGCACTATATCGTCGAAGAATACGGTTTCACCAACCGGTGTTCCTGACATCAATATTATAGGGATTTCCGTATTCCTTATCATCTCTATAACCTTTGCCATAACAGGTCGGTATTCGGATTGGAACATTAGGTGGCTTTCGTCAATAAATATATAATCGAATCCGCTCTCCTTAACATCCATCATATTTAGGCGAGAGAATTTATCAATTGTAAGGGCAATGCCTGGCTTCGATTCCAATGAAATTTTCTTATTACCATACGAATAATCCCACTTGGTATTACCTTCCACCTTCGACTTAATGGTACTTGTAAATGGCATTACCAACAATACCCTTTTACCATCCACATTAACCAGGGACTTAACCATTTCGGTTTTACCAACACCTGCTCCGGCATCGATCAGTGTAATCATCCCCGTATTCCTTAATATATCATATTTGATGTCTCCAAGGTACTCATCCTTTCTTATATGAAAGGTTATGGTATGTGGTGACTCCCTAATAAGTGTTGGGTTGGTAATATCATCAATCTTGTTATATAGTACTGTGAGGTCCTTTTCCTCCTGGTCTATATTAACCTTTATATTAAATCCGTGCTTCTTATTCAATGTATTTATAGCCCACGGATCGATTGGTTTTTGGTGTCTTCCAGCCGTCATACAATCGGCCTGAATTTCCTTTGTTGGAATCTCTCCGGAACATATCATTCGTAGGTATTTGAATCCTTGCTCCACACCATATAAGGATACCAATGTATTGGCCAATCTCCAGCGCTCGAAATGTTTGTAATGGACCTTTGTGTGAGTATCTATTGCAAGTAATGGTGCATCCTTAACCTCTATGGTTGCAGGTTTATCGTCCTCCTCAAACCACTCCCATCTCTTAAATGCTTCACGTAAATCCGGATAGGTCACCCAATCCACATCCGGATGGCTCATATCCTCAACATTATCGAAGTTTACATATATAAAATCCTCAAAAAAATGGGTGTTAATTAACGGTGCTGGATCGTACCCTACAAATGCACCTTGCTGTGGTTTAAACATAGCAAAATCCATCCATTTCATAAGTTGGTCAGTGGTTACCGGAGTACCATCATCATTCTTCATTGAAGGAATTATTTTGGTGCATGCCAGGTAAACAAACGAATACTTATGACGGAAATTAGTAAGGTATAGTAATTTCTTCTTTTGTGGATCATCCTGTTCACCCACTGAAACCCTTATTTTGGTATATACATGCAACCCTTTACCCGAACTGGAAAATGCCACACCCAGGAACCAGTTATATTTTATAAGGCGTTTGAATATACCATCCTTTAGAGTTTCGGCAAATCTGCGATCCTTAATATCCATATCGATTATTTGCAAACCGCCCCATTGGTCAAACGCTTTGGCTCCGATAGGACGTAAACCATCCGTGGAGGTATATAATACGTTACGTTCTATCTTTGGAACATTTTGTCGTTTTGGATCCTGGAGCATATCGATTAGAGTTTTAAGTGTACCCATCTTACCCTCCTTTGCCTTGATATTATCACAAAATGTCAAGGTGGATTCCGTTATACGTTCCTCAAATTTCTTCTGCTCCTCTGGGGTACAATCAAATAAATTATCGTGTGAAAATGTTTGATTTGCCCAAAATTGATACACCGAAAATTGAGTCGGTGTATGCATCAATTTATATTGTTGTAATGATTCTTCAAGTCCATTCATGTTTAAATATATAAGATTCGGACCATTATTTTGTAATCGATTGTAAAATTATTATTATTTAATCATGAAACAACTTACCGAATATATAATTGAGGCTCTTAAACCTATATCGACCCCATCCCTAAATAGTTGGAGGTATAAGGTTGCCAAACCGGATTATTACCACGAGGAATTAACCGGTAATAAATACATACGTCCACTTATCAAGGCACTTATAGGCACAGATATGACCAAAGTGGATCGTCGCCGTATGGTTGCCAATTTCGTGGAAATGTATTTCGGTAATTATATAGCAGTAAAGGATGGGTCATTCACCCTTGCCAAAATTAAGGATGTAGAATGGTCGCAGGATTCACGTAATTATAAGGCAGTGGTCACTGTGGTTGATAAATGGTTTGCCGGATTATTGGCTCGCTTTACCTTCAAGGTGCATATAAACGATCCGGAAAAATATTTTGATGAGAAGAAACCGGAAGGTAATGCCAAACTTACAATTTCTATAGAAACACCGGTATATAAAACGGAAAAGGATATAACCTGGACAGCAACCAGACCAATTTCCGTGGAGATACCAACAGGAATACCGCAAGGTGATCCTTTATATATGGAATTGGCAAAACAAATGTCGGCCCAAACAAGGGATATGAATTGGGGATTTTATGATCCCGTTAAAAACAGATACTCGAAAGAAAATTAAATATATTATGGATTCGAAAAATTATTTTGCAAACACAATAGATGAATATTTCGGCACGCTTCTTCAAAGTGTTACTGAAATGCACCAGGCCCATTTGAAAACCAGTAAATATTCCAGTCACATCACACTTAATGAATTTTACGATGAAATGCCGGAGTTGGTTGATTCCTTAATAGAATGCTACCAGGGAATCAATGGTAAGGTTAAAGGTTACAAAAACAACTTCCACGGCGTTGATTTCCGAGACGAGGTTGAATACTTGGAAGTACTTCGTGATTTCACCAAGGACGGGCGTGAAAAATTCCTGAACGATGTAAGCGAATTGGAGTCCTGTGCAGACGATATACTTTCACAAATTGATAGCACATTGTATAAATTAAAGGAATTAAAAGAAAACAGATATATTATGAAAGATCTTAATCAATTTTTAAGTGAGTCGTTGGATGAAGCTCGTAACACCCCATATAGGGTAACATTAAATGGTGGTGAGGATTCCGAAGGATATCTTATAAGTGCAAGTATAACATTAGATGATCCAAAGGATGCAAAGGCAGCAGATAAATGGTTTGAAGACCAAATCGGAGAAGCATTCGAACACGTAGGCGGTGGACCTAACAATATTGAATTGTAATGATGAAAAGTTTACAAGGATATTTATAGAAACTAAAGTATACATCTGTATATATATAATAATAATCAAATATAAAATAGTATAAACTTAAAAATTTAAAATATGAAAACATTAACTCGATACTTTATATTCTCATATTTCTATAGATATGGCAGTGGTGGAGCATCTGACACAATACCTGTCATTACAACCGATGGGTCATATCCTAATCGTGGTCGACTAATATCTAAGCATGAAATCATATCAAACGTTCTGAAAGTTGTTCATGTTACTGAGGTAAAATCAAAACAAGATCTTGACGATTTCTTCGGATATAATGTCGACATTTCAAAACACATATTAAACAAAAATGAATAAAGAAACAACTATCATTCATCGCAAATGTTGAACATATAATATTTGAACCAGAACAACCGTCCGTTCTATTCAAATACAGAGAACCCGAACTCATTAAAAAAGGATTTCAAGTCAGACTTGTTCTGAATGTGGATATATTAATACCAAAGTGAAGGATTTGTCAATAAGAGAATGGGTTTGTCCAAAATGCGGAGAATCTCACAATAGAGACGTGAATGCAGCAAAGAATATCCTTAAAGAGGGATTAAGAAATATATCGTCAGGGACTGGCGATTACACTGCTGGAGACGAAGTAAGACCTTCTACGGAAGGCTTTTGTCAGTGAAGGCAGAAGCCGCTTGGTCTTTAGCCAAGCGGTAGTTCACTGCCCTATACTAATCACCGAAGTATTTAAGGTCGGAAAGCCACGAACTAATAGCGTCATTCAATGTGGGTATTGTACACCACATCCCATACAGCATTAGCGAAATCAGGTGAGGATTGAGCCTCATTGATCATTTCAGTAAATAAAAAAAATCCGGAATCGTTAGATCTCCGGATTTTTTTATCGTAACTGCTTACGCATTAGAATGGCAAATCGTCATCTGTGCTTGTAGTTGTAGCAGGTTCCTGTGGAGCTGTGGTTGTTTCTTCTGATTTCTTATCCTCCTTCTTCTCACCGGCACTGGTTGCAGTCGTCGGTTCAACGTAGGTCTTTGGATTCTGTTTCTTGTTCGAAACAATATCGTTCCACTTTTCGAAGCGTGCCCATTGTTCAGCGGTTGGTTCCCTGTAACCAAATTCTTCCACTATATCGATTGCGTTTTCCTTAACGTAATCCAATGCCTTCTGCATCAAAGACTTTAATGGTTCGACCAGTGATTTGCATTTAGCTTTTGCTTCGTCTTTCTTCTTTGCACTTGCCTTTGGATCGGTAATGACCTTCTTTGCAGCGGCATAATCATTGATCATATCGCGTTCGTCTTCGTTGAAAAGGTCTTCTCCAGTTACCGATATTATTGGAGTTGGATCGGTTTCGAATGCACAAAGCGTGTACTTAATTTCGCGCTGGCGTCTTTCCGGATTTACTGGATCTTCAGGACCAGGAGTAACATCGAGTTCCAATATTGGACCAAATAGATAATTCATAAGATCCTGTGGGGCCTTTGACTTGTCGGTTGGATTCATTTTCGAGTTGAGAATATCGAATATGCTCTTTGGAAGTCTCCATCCCATAAATTTACCAACCAATTCTGGCTGATTTGCGTCCTCGATTATTTGAATCAATACGAACTGCTCCTCGCTCTTATCGAACATGTGGTCACCCCATTCTTTTGCGGTGTATAACTTACCATCAACTTCGAACTTATCGGTTGACTGGTTGTAGTGCAATGCCTTCCAAGCCTTGAACATAGGGCAATTGCGATCTCCAAAAGCCAATTTAGAATCCAACATAAAGAATCCATCTATATCGTTGAAAGCATAGTGAGCTGTGTTAACGATTGATTCCTTCATATTGTGGGGGTTATAAACAATACGGATTTTAGCGTGATAGTGTCCATCAGGAGCAATTTTACTATCTACTTTTAAGGGGTTGGTCTTGTACTGGTGAATGTTTCCAGCAGATTTCTGTTTAGGTGCATTGAATGCGGTTACTTCATTAGGATTAAATCCCATCAATTCGTCAATAAACTGACCATTTTCTTGTTTAGCCATAATTTTAAATTTTTTTTAGAACTTGTAAAGTGGTTTTGCAAAACTTCCTTAACAAGTTAATATATGTAATGCCAGAAGTTTTTAACATTTAGACTCAAATTTTTTTGGGTAGTAAAATACCTTATTATTATATTATCAAAGCAAATATTTAAGCGTATGAATTTAGATAATATAATTTATAGTGACCTGGATGAAGAACAGGCAAAACTCCTTGTGGAATCCCTTTGTGAATCCAAAAAAACAAAACAGGAGGAAGAGGAAGTACCTGAAAAAGATGGAGTAGAGGGTCCGGAAGAAAAAGGAAATCCAACGAAGACTGATAAATTAGAAGTTGTATATGCAGATATGGACCAACCATTGAAATGTACATTCGAACACATTATAATCTTCACCAACAACAACAATCCTAAAAACAACAAAACCCTTAAAAATATATACGACGCTGTAAAGGCTCTTAAAAAGGAAAAGGACGCAATTACTCCGGAAGTACATGTGTTTATCGCAGAAAATATGACCTACGAAACTGACGAGGATAATATCCTATCTATTACCGATGGAGACGAAACATTGGATTTCGAAAACCTTAACAATACAAATACCCTGGTATTTAGCCGTCTTGGCGTACAAGGTGAGGATAATTGCGAGCATGTTGTAGGTATGTTGCAAGATCGTGGATTCCTGGTCCTTAACCCAGTGCGCTATTCACAATTGGCTTCCAATAAATACGACACGGCAGTACTCCTCCAGAAAGCCGAAATACCTCAACCAAATTTCTGTTTAATGACCCGTGATATTCTTTATGATGAGAAGTTGTTTATGAAGAATATGAAAAAGGTATTTCCTAAATGGGATAAGGACCCGGATAAAAATGAGGATTTTGCTTTGGTTGTAAAGATATTGGATGGCCACGGAGGTATCGGTGTATTTACCTGTGATGGTAAAAAATTACTTGCCATTCTTCAGGCTATATTCACTATCGATGAGGAACGTCAGTTAATTATCCAAAAGAAGGAGGAAGCTGATGGTGGAGACATCCGTGTACACGTCCTTACACTTCGCAGTTCCCAAAAGATACTTGCCGCAATGAAGCGTGTCAAATTGGGTGGTGATTTCCGTTCGAATGTATCGCTTGGTGCCGAGGCCGAACCTGTTAAACTTACACCAGAACAGGAACAAATTGCATTGAAGGTCGCTAAAATATCCCACCTACCTTGGTGTGCCGTGGATATTATGCCTCTCGTAAAGGGTTCCAACAAGGATGTTGGTGATAATGTTGTATTGGAATTAAATGCATCACCGGGTACGGATGGTATATCCGATGTTATTGGACATAATTTAGTCAATATATTACTTAACGAACTTACCAATCCAAAGGAATTTTATCTCCAGGATAAAACAGCTGGTTTCCTTGAATCCGTGGAGGTATCTATGGGTGATAAACCAATGACCCTCCTTGCAAAACTTGATACCGGTAATGGTGCAATTGCTTCTCATATGGAAGTTGGAAATATCGAGGAAAAAGGTGATAATGTATCGTTTAGTTTCAATGGTAAAAAATATACAGAAAAAGTATATGGATATAGTCACGCAAAAACAGGTGACCAGAAACATAATCGTCCAGTAATACGTATCAAATCGCTTAAGTTAGGTCTTCGTGTGTTATACGATGTGCCAATGGCATTGGTTGAAAATCGTAATGGCAAATCCTCCAACGTATTACTTAACCGCGAAATATTGTCTTGGTTTGGTTATATTGTTTCACCGTACCAGACACATATACTTACACAGGAAATTGATAAATTAAAGATCATATGATAGTGAACTACTCAGCCGCTAAAGACTAATGTTTTAATGTTCTACATATTTATATAAAGGAAATGGGTGAAATCCTAACAAGATTCCACCCATTTTTTAAGGAAGATTTTGTTAATTATTCGTTAATAACCTCCGGTTTCTTTTTTATGAATTTGAATATCCATTCCATAACAATACGGACTGGCTCGATGTCATAAATACCATTGGAAATTAAACCAGCAGCGAGACCTGTAATGATGGTCTTAACCCAACCTTGCCATTCGTTTAACGCACCATATTCAGCGAACATACCTGCGTGAATAAGGAAGCCCACTACACATGCAACAATCGCAGTAATCCAGGATATTGCCTGTTTCCAGCTGGATTTCTGTACCTTGAATAAGGTGTTAATAAATTGTGTAAGTACCACTACACCAGCAGAAAATCCTGCGAGTGTTCCAAAAAATTCTACAAAATTGATTTCCATAAATATAAACATTTATTTTATTTCGAGTTGTTCATTTGGTGGAGGAAAACCTGTATCAGTCCTATACCATACCTGTGGAAAACCTGGCCAAACACCTGGATCCTGGGGATAAGGTATTGGTGGGAGATATGGTGTTGATCTGGATGGTTGAAGTTGCTTTACCATATCGTGTAAATCAAAGAATAATTGTCTCAATTCCTTAATTTCACAGGTGCATCCTTTCATTGCATCTTGCAATTCGGATAATCTTCTCACTATACCCCACTTTGACTCATCTTCCGGATCACCTATTGGTTCAGGATACAATATATCATTCACACACAAAATCACATCGTCTGGTTCTATATTACATTGTTCCATAGCGAGTTGTGCCTTTGGTTCCTTTCCGGATAGATCGGTCAGGTAAATTAGTACATTCCAGTAATCATCATTTTCACTACCTATCCAGGAGCAACATTGAGCCATAAATACCTGTCCGGTTGATTTGGTGACTAAATATAACTTACCCGATTCGGGTACAGCACCTTTATACCATTTGATTTTAAATTCCTTTACATCCATAATATAATAATATTTATTTATTATAATCATTTTCATACACTCGTGCAAGAAAATAGGCGTCGGCTATATCGTCGATCTTTACACCAGCAAGCCCCATCATATTCTCATCGCACTTTTTCCAAGCCCATACCATTTCATCCTTCAAGGCGCCACCGTTACCCGTTGCCATTTTCTTCACGGTCATTGGTGAGGCAAGGCGAACCTCCACGTTATGTTTAATAGCGATCATCCGGATACAAAAATTCAATCCAGCAAGGTCCACCAGCGAGGAACTTCCAACACTACCATACGATACACCCTCCATTACCAGGACTTTGGGCTTATACTTCTTGATTATGGATTCGATATGCTTACAAATTTCCATAATATTATGGGTTTTGGCTATCTCCTTCGATTCGTAATCGTCACCATCCTGTTTTGTATATGTAAGGTATTCCAGGTGGTTATGTTTAAGTTCCTTCATTTTCTTGGTCATTTTCGATTCAGGAACTATATTATAATATGTCGTGGAAAACCTGTGATTTTCTCCTATACCATATATACATACACCGGTGGAGTTAATCGATTGGTCCACCCCCATTATTCTCAATTTGATCATTCATTGGTCTTTATTTGTTAAATATATACACATATTGAAGATATTTTAACGAGCAAAAAAATATACCATCAATGCATTTGGAAATACCGACAAAAAATCTTATTATTTGACAAAATAACGTATATGAAATTCTAAAATGCAAAATTTATTTGAACCGTTTAAACACCTGGTTAACTGGATATCATCCAAAATGGAGAAGAATGGTGTCCAACCTACCATAATAGCGATTATGCTTGCCATTATCCTAATTTGGGCGGTATTCAACCAATCGGGCTATATAATTCGTGGAGTATGTGAGGAGATGGAGAATAGTAAAATCGAACAATTAGAGGAACACCAGGACCTTTGGGTTGAATCGAGGGAGTTATACGGTAAATTGAAAACCGTTTTAAAAGGTGAGCGTAGTCATACAGGTGCGGATTATATATTATTCATTGAATACCATAACGGCTCCGAAAACATAGCAACAGGCTACCAATTTTGCAAGTTCGATGTATCAATGAGTGTGCGTTCGGATTCAATGATGGTTATGGACCTCGAAGATTATAAGGACGAAAATATGTGGAAATGGGATGTACTCCTAAACGACAAGTTATTCCGCCAAAAAATATCCACGTTTTCAATTACAGAATTACAAAATATAGACGCCGATATTTGTAACAAATTTAGGCCAAATTCCAATGTTGAATACGTGGTATTTTATAATATAATACATAACAATGTATGTGCAGGCACCCTAATGTTCGTATATAAATCACTTGACCTGATTGATTATGGTGCAGTGGCATCCTGTGGTGCAAATATGGAAAATATTATAAATTCAGCAATGAAAGATCGTAAAAACGATGAATATAAAAGAAAATCAAATAAGAAATAATTATGATAACTACTCTTAAACCTAATAAACCGGAATATAAATGGACGATGACCTCATCGATCCAGAAGCAGGTTGTCCTTGAAAACCTATTTACCCAATACAAGAAAGATATACGTGCAATCATTGAAAAGTACGATACATATTCATTAGTTCTTGTAATGGATGGTATTACAGGTCATGCAATGGAAGTTCGCGATGGTATATTTGAGGAGTCGTTTAACACCACTTCATTGAACGAGGCACTTAATAAAATGGTTCCTTACGAAAGTATGTGGATCGAAGGCCTTGAAAAGGAACACAACCGCATATACCACGTGGGTACTATTAACTATATTATTAAGGAATCGACTGCTGAGGTTGCCTATAATATTAAAACAGGTCAGCGTCTTGAAAAGATCACAGAAGGTGGCCACGTATTTGGTGAGGGTTCCGACTCGATAGCAAAGGAGGATATACCAAACACATTAGATGCTTGGTTAAAGGAAATCAAAAGACTTTTCCCAAAGGTTGCCAAATATTGGGATAATCCGGTTACCCTTGGTTCGGTAGGAAAGAAAGATTCTTCCGGTGATATTGATATAGCAATCGATGAAACCGGTTTAAAGAATCCGGATGATTGGGGATTGGATCCACAGGAGATTTCCAAATACTATAATCAAATGGTTAAACGTGCTCGTACATCCACACCACAAAATACAATGCGTCGTGCAATTATTACAGCAATAGGTGACTATATAAATAACAACTCCAAACTTATAACTACCGACTGCAAACAGGCTGGTAATGGTGTATTGTTTAGTTTGTTTGGCCAGATAGGCCAGGATGGCAAACCTAATGGAAAAACAGTTCAAATCGATACAAACTTCGGCAACGTTGACTGGTTGAAATTTGCATACTACAGCGATGCGTACGCAGGTAATGTTAAGGGTTTGCACCGTACACAACTGCTCCTCCACCTATTCTCAGCAAAGGGATTCATGTTCAAACATAATAAGGGTATCCAGGATAAGGAAACACTCGAATGGGTGGCTACAAATCCAAAGGAGGCCATCGATAAACTTAATGAACTTTATGGTATGAATATTGACGAAAAAACGCTCCAAAACTACCATAAACTCCAGGAATACCTCCGCGAGCATGTTGATAAGGCAACACTCAACCGCGTGTACGATATATATTTAAAGACACTGGATAGCACACGTTGCGATATTCCAGAGGACCTCCAACCATATTGGGTTGAAAATAAGGAACGCCTGGGTCTTACAGGTAAGTTCTTACCAGCAAATAGTCAATTAGCGCCAATGGCAAAATAAATTAAATATAAATGTGAAAGAATTAAAATCAATATTACTCGAAGCACTTAGGGGTGGCACATTGAATGATTGGAAAATGATAACAAAACAAATTGAAAAAGTATATAATAAGGATTTCCATAAGAAAAAAACCTGGAGAAAATGGTTCATATATCTTATTAAGGAATACAATGCAGTAGATATCACAATGGATGATTGTGATGACGGTAAAGTATATGTTTGGATGAATATAAAGGGCATCGACGTCATAATAGAATATTTCACCGGTGACGATGCTAATAGTAACGATGAAATATGTAATGGTATATATTTTCTATCTCCTGCTGATGTAAAAGCATATATAAAAGCATATATGAAGGGTTGGCGTATTTGGATGGGTAAAGATGGATTGGATTTGATCGAACACACTCCTGTAAAATAATTTATAAACAGAAAAAAAACCTCGCTTACAAATTATGGAATATAAAATAAAAATATTTAATCATGTCAGGCTCAATAGGTGCTCATAGAATAAATCGTGGTGACGTACAACCCACACTGGATGATTACATCGATAAGGTGTTAAAACCATTTCCCGGATATCAGGATTGTGCAATTACCGGATCGTATAATGCCGGTACTAAAAAAGACCACGGAGACATAGACTTGATTGTTTACATAGATGCAAAGGATATTAAGAAACTTAAGAAGGATTTCAAGAATTACCTCGATAACCTTCCGGACGATATCACCATACCATTCTCAATCGGTAAACGTCAAGGTGATAAGGCCCAATTGTTTGGTGCTATCGTAACCTGTGGTTTCCCTATCCACGGCACAAGCGATCCAGTACAAATCGATAACATCCTGGTTACAACACGTAGAGATGCTACTTTCCAGCGTTCATTCCTGAACCTTAACGCTCAAAAACAGGCGCTTTTCCAAGGTCTTGTTCGTGTGTTATTAAACGAAACCAATAACCCAACTCAAATAATGAGCCATTTCGGTTTGGAAAATCTCCCCGATACAGGTCCTGGACAGGAATACGAATTTGTTTTATCAACGTCCGGCCTATCGCTTCGATTGGTAAATCTTACCGGAGACTTTAAGGAAATATCTCGCACTGAAGTATGGAGATCGAATAATTGGAACGATGTTGAGTGGCTATTGAGCGACTATAATATGGATGATGATTATGAAAATATCCTTCCAATAGTGGCCAAAAAAATTAAGAATGAACGCTCGCGTCGCCGTATCGTTGGTATTATGAAATCAATGATTAGGGTAGGTCCCGGTGAGGTTGGTACTCCAAAGGGTGACGCAAAGGAGGCCGGTATTCGTTTGGCTCACGAGGTACTTGGTGTAGCAGAATCAATGGTTCCTTTATCCACCTATCTGTTGGAAATGGCATATTCAACAGATTTTCCAGGAGGATTTGAGTTAGTGCCTATTATATAACGAAAAATAAAGCCCGGTCAATTACGACCGGGCTTTTTCTATGTAGAAAGAAGATTATGACTTCTTGATTGTGTTTCTACGGAACATCACCTTGCTTTCCTTCAGTTCCGAATCGTACATGTTATTTGGCGAATAGGTTGGGTTAGGGATGAGGCCCTCACAGCCCTTCATGTAGGCCTTTACAAATTTATTAAAGGCACCCCGCATCTCAGCATCGTCCTGATAAGTTCTCTTTTTGAACTCACCCTTCACCAACATACACCAGTGACCCTCGATCTTGAACATTGCACGCTTACCATTGGAGTATCGTATGGTCTTTGCTTCCTCATCGGTGGTGATTTCCGGGTGAGTCTGCCAGGTGCGTGCACACATCTTATATATATCGTCCGACTTTTCCACCCACAGGTCGGCTATCATTCTGCAGCCCAAAACGTTGTTAACATTGATTTTTTATTCCAACCGGCTGCAAATTTCTGGCATAAAATCACATATAACCTCCTGATTAGTACTTAGTTAACATTTTATTTATTGTGATTCAATTATTTAAGTAGAGATTTGATAATGAACTCGAAAGAGAAAATAAAAAAAAGAGAAATAATTATGCAACTTAATGAATCGCAAAAACATTACGCACAGCTCATTACTGAAGAGCTTGGTGTAAAGGATCCGCAGAAATTGAAGTGGATGGCCCAGTACTCACAGATCCACGCTATTTATGAAGGTATTGAAGCAGGTGGTAATCCAGCAGCAATAGGTGCCGGTTACAACGCTATCCATGCTACTCCATTCAACACTATTGGTGCAGGTAACCCAATGCTTCCAGGTGGAAATCCAAACGCTCCATTTGACCCAGTTAATGGTGGTGCTTTCCACGATCCAACATACGTAAAAGGTTCCGGTGATGTTCCAATGAGTACACTTTCAACAGCACTTGAAATTGCAGCTGTTACAATCGGTTTCGATCTTGTTCCAGTAGTTCCAGCATCAGGTCCAATGGTATTCTTGACATTCAACGATTACCCATACGCTGGTGGTAAGCTCGGTCTTGTTAACGAAACTGCATTCGATGGTAAAGGTGCTGGTGCTGATAACAAACCTATTTATATCAAGTTGGCTGTTCAGTCTTTGGAACAAGCTGCTTCTGTAGCTCCTCATTTAAAAGAAATGAGTAATTATAAAGCAGAACTTACCATTACTGGTACTTCAAATACCGTAAAAACTTTTGAAGGTATTTACATGGGTACTTCTCGTATCGATGGTGGTATCATTCTTCAGGTAAAATCAGTACAATCTAAAGTTGGTAATGCAGCTGCTGTAGATTGCAGTCTTTCGGATTGGGCAAAGGGCTCAAATACTGCTGGTGTAACTTTGAAGGCTGGTACTTGGACTTCAGAACCTATTAACGTTACTGAATGGACAGTTACATTGACCAAGACAGGCGAGACCGATGTAGTATATAAATACAATCATGAACCTGAAATTGACGCAACTGGTACTTACATTGTAATCGATGGTAAAAATACTGGTAAGAAAACAGCTGATTGGACAGCTACAACTACTAATACTGGTTTCTGTGCAGTTGTTCCTGAACTCGTTAAGGGTGTTACTGACCATATCCAGTCGTTCTCCAACTTCTTTGGTGATGGTAATGGTAATCCATCAGGCGAACCTATGAGCCGTGCAGAAAACGAAACTGGTACTGGTAATATCATCGGTGCTCGTATGTTCTCGAAACTTGTACGTATGGGTTCATACGAAGCAGTTGGTCAGGTAACTCGTCAGCAGCTTCAGGATATGCCACTTTATGGTATTGATGTACTTGGTGGTGTTATCGAAACTTGCCAGAACGAAATCAGTCAGAACCTTAACAACCGCATCCTTGATCGTGTTTTCAAACTTGGCGTTGAAAACTATAAGATCCAGCGTGCTACACAGGGTATCGAACTCAACCTCTTCATTAGTGGTGACACTAACCAGTTAGATAAGAAACTTTCCGATTTCTCCGGTGGTGCTCCTTTCAAGAAATTCCGTGACCTTAACGGTAACACAGTAGCTGACGTTACTATTAAGAACGCAATGGTTTCTAACTCATTCGAAAACGTTATTACTAACCAGCGTAGGATCATGAGCCGTATGCTTGCAGCTTCCAACGTAGTATCCAGTGTTACACGTAGAGGTCGTGCACAGTGGGCAGTAACCAACGCACAGGTTCTTACAGCACTTCAGGACTGCGCTCAGTTCACCCCAGCTGCTATGGCTAATGACCTCGTACAGGGTGGTGAAGAATCCTTGTACTTCGCAGGTACACTCGCAGGTATGAAGATTTATGTTGACCCATTCATGAGATGGAACGACACTCGTATCTGTGTTGGTCGTAAGGCTACCGTAAACAACAACCGCGTACAGGGTTCTGGTGTAGTATTTATGCCTTACATACTTGCTGATCAGGTTCAGATCATCGCTGAAGGTACTATGGCTCCAAAGGTATTGATCAATAGCCGTTTCGCTGTTGTAGATGCTGGTTGGTACCCCGAGCAAAATTACTATTGCTTCATGGTTGATATGCAGGATAGTAACCTTATCTAATTAAAGTAACACTTTAATATACGAAAGGAGATTCTTTTTTGAATCTCCTTTTTTTATTTTTTCTTTTAACCGTACTAAAAAATTTCAAGTTGCTTAATTATCATATAATTATAAATATATTATCATATGAACGAATATTATATCAAGGCACATAACCCAGAACTCTGGAAATCCGTTAAGGAGAAATTTGGTACAAAATTCCCATTTATGGAGGCCCTTTACCTTTTCCAACATGAATTGGAAGAACCGCCAGTATGTACACTTTGTGGAAAACCTGTTAAATTCCGCAACATAACCCTTGGCTATCAACACTACTGTTCAACCAAGTGTTCAAATTCGGATCCCAATAAAATTAAACAAACAAAAGAGACCTGTTTGGAAAGGTATGGGGGTATTGCCCCGGCGTGCTCCAAGGAGGTCTCACAAAAAATGATTAGTACCGCCAAGGAACATGGATATGATTTTCGCGGTCGTACCGGCCCTCTTTCGGAAGAAACCAAACAGAAAATGAAAGAAACGTGTATGGAAAGGTACGGTGTCGATAACGGAATGAAATATTGGGCAAAACAAAAGGTTCTAAATAAATACGATTTTATTTTGGATATTCAGGATGATATTTATATTTGTAAATGTCAACACCCGGAATGTACCAAATGTACCGAAAAAAAATTCCAAATAAAATCAACGAATTTCCATAATAGAATGGAATTTGGATATGATTTATGCACGATTCTTTTCCCTGTAAATTCAAATCATTCAAGAAATACATCCCTGGAACGTTTTGTACAAAATATACTGGATGAATATAATATAAAATATGAAACCAACAACTGGAAAATATTGGATGGCAACGAACTTGATATATACATTCCGGACCACAATCTTGCCATCGAATGCAATGGAATCTATTGGCATTCCCAAAAGGAACCAAAATATCATTTCAATAAATGGAAACAATGCCAAGAATATGGTATACAATTATTGACAATATGGGAAGACCAAATCATTAACAAGCCCAAAATAATAAAGAATATTGTACTTTCAAAATTGGGTATATACGAACACTCCATTGGTGCCCGTGAATGTACCATAAAGGAAACATCCAATAGTGAGGCACAGCAATTCCTTTTAATGTACCACCTCCAGGGTCCTGCATCAGGTTCGATAAGGCTTGGTCTATACTATGGAGATGAATTGGTATCACTAATGGTATTTGGAAAGAAACGGCGAGCCCTTGGTAACAAGGATATGAATGAGATGGAATATGAACTTACAAGATTTTGTACGAAATCCAGATATCAAGTGGTGGGTGGTGCCCAACGGCTTCTTACCCATTTCTGCAAAGATCATTCCGGATGTACAATTATTTCATTTGCCTCACACGATATATCGAACGGAAATCTTTATGAAAAATTGGGATTTGAATTGATTTCCATCGTCCCCACCAGTTACTGGTATATAGAGAAAAAGACACTAAAAAGACACCATCGTTTTTCATTTACCAAAGGTTCTCTTGTTAAAAAAGGATTTGATTCAAACCTTACGGAGTTTGAGATAATGGATTCTTTACCTTACTATCGCATATATGATTCAGGTCAATCCAAATATGAATTAAAAATCAAGTGAAATTACAATATGTGTAAATTTGACTATCCAAAATTTGAAGAACTCAATCCGGCCAATTGCCGAGCAGTTTCCATAGAAAAACACTATCCCGAATTTTACAAATATCTTCTTAATAATTTCAGAGGATTATTCACAGAGAAGATGTATATGTTTTACCATAACATTGATCAGCCAGGAGTATGCAAAGTATGTGGTAAACCGACTGCGTTTTTAAATATGAAACGGGGTTATAGGGAATTTTGTTCGCTTAAATGCATGAACGAATGTCCGATCCTTCGTGTAATAAATGTACTCAAAAATGTTTCACTATAGGTTCAAACACTTTATATGATCGCACCAGATTGGGGGTTGATATATGCACGACCCGTTATCCTGCGGGTACCCATATAAAAAACACCTCGCTCGAAAAATTCGTAAAGAATATTTTGGATGAACACGAAATACCATACGAAACCAATAATAGAAAAATATTAGGTGGCAAGGAATTGGACATTTATATACCCCACAAAAAACTTGCTATAGAATGCAATGGTGTTTACTGGCATGCAATGTATGATTCCAAATATCACTATGAAAAATGGAAAGGTTGTGCCGATAAGGGTATTCAATTACTATCTATTTGGGAGGATTGGATAACTAATAAACCGGAAATTGTACGCAGCCTTATCCTGTCCAAACTTGGTATATATCAGAAACGAATATATGCCCGTCAGTGTGAAGTGAAGGAAGTGAAACCGGATATTGCATTGAACTTCCTGGATAACAATCATATACAGGGAAGATGTAATAGTAGGGTGAAGATAGGATTATATTATAAGGATGAACTCGTAAGTCTAATGGTATTCGGGTATAATTCAACCAGAGTTATGGGTAAGGATACCGGCTGGGAACTCCTGAGATTTTGTACCAAACAGGATATGCAGGTTGTAGGTGGTGCTGAAAAATTATTAAATCATTTCAGGAAAAAACATCCTGATGATCCGATTATATCTTTTGCATCACACGACATATCAAATGGTAATCTATATATAAAGCTTGGCTTCAAACCGGCGAATGAAATTCAGAGTGTTTATTGGTACGTGCATAACCAAACACATAGAAGGTATCACCGCACTTCATTTACGAAAAATGCACTTGTCAAAATGGGATACGATCCAAAACTTACGGAGGAACAAATAATGATGACAACCGATTACCTACGAATATATGATTCCGGTCTTACAAAATACGTAGTGAACTACTCAGCCGCTAAAGACGGTTGAGTAGTTCACTAACTTATACGAAAGATCACTGTAGTGATCTTTTATTTTTATAATACTATGGCACCAAAATTAGAACAAAATAAGACGAAAAAATCAAAGTTCAGACTTAATAAACAAGTTGAGGAATCCTTACCGGTAAAAGCTGGTCCAAAATATTCACTTATTAAGGAAATTGAGAAATCACCATACTATGGTAAGGCAGTCACTCGTAACGATAACCGCGCAACTGCATTTATCGAGGAGCATGTAGAGGTAGGAGCAAGTGGTAAGATCGTTCCTGGCCAACTTATATTATTCAAGTATTTCGAACCAAAAACCAGGGAGGAACTTGAATATTATGATTCTCATCCTTGTGTAATATTTTTTAATGTAGTAAATACCAAAGAAGGTAAGCGTGTGCTTGGATTTAACATACATTACTACCCACCCAAAATGCGCTTCCAAATAATGAATACAATTTTCAATATATATAAGCCGATTTACTCCAAATATTTTACGGAACCAAATAGCAAATCGATTGATGCATTTGATTACCAATACTTGATCGATTCCTTGGAAAAGGCTGGTTTGGGGTTTGGTGTGCGTATGTATATACCGAACCTGATCACTGACGTACGCAAGATACCACCACAAATGTGGCATGTAGCTGTATTTACTGAAGGGTGGTTTAAGAAACAAACAAGGGCCGCAATAATGAAATATTGGACCCAATGGAAGAAAAAGAAAAAATAATGTAAAGCAGATTTGTACAAACCTTGAGTCATACAGAGTTGCTTAAACTTGTATATCTCGAATATAAACGAGGATCTCATTTTAGGTGAGTAATTATATTGCCCAATATGAGATCCTTTATTATACGCGAGATTTTCTATGAAATTTTAAGGATTACTCCTCTTCGTCGTCCTTGGAATTATATATCCACTTTATCTGACCGCTATCATATATACGAAATAATCCCATTTGATCTGTAATTTGAAATTCGGTTAGTGACGGATCAGCGCCATTTTTCACAAGTATATCCTTACGGTAGGAATATCGATGGTATCGATCCATATTCTTATCAATATACCAATACGAATATGGTTGGATATGAACCTGTTTAAAACCCAACCGATCATATAGTCCACCGCTGGATATATCGTTGCTTGAAAATGACTCAATTTCTGCATCAGGATGTTCGTTTACGAAATGAATAAATAATCGTTTTGCCCCACCTATTATTTGCCATCCCTGTTTACAGCAGTATCTATATAATTCCCATTGATCATGTGACTTGTTGCCCAACGCGGTTCGTTTACGTCCAAATACCATAAGCGATACCAGTTCATCCTTATAATATAGGCCCAGTCGAATAGAGCCATTAACTGGTCCCTGAAGATGGTTGGTTTGTAGGAAATTAGTGGATTCCTTTGAAGATACTATTTTTATCTTGCATTTGCTGGCTCCTACCTTATGTTTGTATATACCAAGACGGGATAGTATAATATTGGCAACTATATCTGGTTGGTTAATTATCTGATCTTCCCATATCGTAAGTAATTGAACATCCTGATTTTTGCATGCAATCCATTTTTGATAATGATACATGGGTTCTTTCAGCGAATGCCAATATATACCATTGCATTCTATGGCCAGTTTATAATCAGGCATATAAATATCCAATTCCTTACCGGAAAGAATGGCTCGGTTATTAGTTTCATATTTAATATGATATTCGTCCAATAATTGTCGTATAAATATCTCAAGCGTTCCTCCGGAATTGTGGTGGTTATCAATGGGTAGAAGGTTGGTGCATAACTCAGATGCTCCATAAAGACGATTATTGTACACATTTGCTGGAATTTCAAAGGTTCCTGAACATTTTCCACACCCCGGATGATTGCATCTATGAGTGTATATCCAAATCCCATCAATACAATTTACCGATAGGATCTCCGGATGATTGTTCATAAATTTTTGATAAAATGCTTTTATTTGTGCAACCTTTACCCCAGGGATCAGGAATCCATTTTTCACACCGTACCTTGATAGCATTATGCTCCTTATTTGATGTCTTATTTCGGGTGATTGCCACGGATGATCAACACCATAATGTTCCCGTGTAGTTTTTTTCTTCTTCTCCTTGATATCTGGGGATTGGGATGCATTCTCAACCCCATATTTTTCAAGCATCGTCCTTTTTTGCCTGGACTTTATTTCTTCAGACTGCAATGGTATATCCACCCCGTAATGGGTTTGAAGAGTTTTTTTCTTTTTATCCTTAACCTCCTGGGATTGGGATACATTCTCAACCCCATATTTTTCAAGCACCGTATTCTTTATTTTCGAAATTCTTTCAGTAGATTGCATTGAACATTTATAAGAACAGAATTGTAGATATCCCTCGTTGAAACTTATAAATTTTGGTGCACCCCCACATATCGGACATTTCGGTTTTTCTGTTAGCCCATTAAAATACCAATATACCCGTTCTGAAAATTTCAATTCTCCAGGGTATTCCATAAGTTTTGCATAGAAATTGGGAAAATTATTTTTCACATGCCTTTCGAGTAGGTGCCCTTTTGGGTTGGATGTGAAATATTCCAATGTTGGGAGACCACTATCCATATCAATCATATATTCTTTTTTTATAAAATAAATAAAGGCCCTTGGAATTTAAAGGCCTTTATTTATTTAAAAATAACCAATATGTTACTCCTCCTCTTCCTCCTGTGGTTTGGATTTTTTCTTTTTCGAACCTTTTTTTACAGTGTTAGTATCGTCATCTTTCTTCTTTTCGGGTGTTGGGGTCTCCTCCTTGCTTTCTCTTACCGGACCACCATACCGATGTTCCAGGATCATATTTTTAAGCATTGCAAGTTCGGTCTTTAAGGATTCGAAACAGGCATCACTATCTTCATCTGATTCACCACCGGCAAGGTTAAGTTCCTCGATCTCCTCCTTCTTATATTTTTCATTCAACTTGATATCGGCGTCGGATAAGTGGAGATATTTTTGTACGAGGAATTTGCTGGAAAAATATTTGATCTCATTGCCCTCCTGGTCCATATCCACCATTGATTCCTTCATATTTTGAATAAACTCAACTCGTTTTCCCATCAATGAAATCGTCATAAGTTCTTCGAACAAATTGTATGATTTGTACTGCATTTGAATACAGCATTCAAAATCAAGATAAGTTTGCATCTCCGGTATATCCAAACACAATTGTAACCAAATTGCCTTAGTCATTATCTGGGAGAATATGTTGCGTTGGCGTGTCACATACCTACCAAAATCTATTTCAGAACGCATATAGGAATCAGCTTCAGTGCCAAACCAGTTGGTGTCACTATCCTGGTCGAATCTATTGAGCGGGATATTGGAGATTTTATATAATTGGTTTTTGAAGAATTTTAGGTAATCGCTATCCATCAATTCCGGCCCATCACCACCTAATGTTTCTATTTGTGGTGTACCTGCTTCGGATTCCGGCATCCAATACTCCTTATTGAATGCCATTTGTGGTTTACCGTTAATGGTAAGTTCACCGGTATCCGATATAAACTGGATGTCCTCCCTATACCTATTCATTGCGGCATTAAGTGTTTGCGATCCACGTGCCCTATTCATACCTTTTACTGGAATGGTAAATTTGGTTTTGTATTGTGCGTTTGTAACTACCCATATGATTTGTGCCTGCTCGATAATGCGATATATATTATAAGGACGAATCAAGCGTTCCAAATAGGATAGACGCGAAATATTTTGTGTTTCCTGGAATTGAATATATATGACCTGAGCATCCAATAGTTTACGTTCCTTACCTTGAATGCCGGCAAATTGTACCCAATACCATTTATCATTCTCAAACTTCTTTGTTAGGGTTGCAGCATCGATTGGGATAAGACCTATAATTTTGGTTGGTTTTTCCAGGCTATCGTATACGATTTCCCATGCCAAAATACCTTCAATCAACCAACGCTTAAACTGATCCCATGCACCGGTGCGCCAACCGAGCATTCGGTAAAAACGTTTAAAAGAAGTAGTGACACTGTTATTGATTTTATCCCTCACATCCTTGTCAAAATCCACCATGTCATTATCATCGATATAAGGTTCCATAAAATATACGTAGTTGGAATCATATACGATGGCTTCGTTGGTCATTTTATCCAGGATATCCTCGAGTTCGGGTTGCATTGCAAGTGCGCGGAGTTGATCGCGTTTGGTGGCGAAATCCTTTTCGAAAAATGATTTATCCTTGTTATCCTTAACCTTCCACGCAGACATTAACTGGTTATATAAGGATGATACCACCTCTTGTTTTTCCTTTGGGAGTAAATCCTTATCAGCCGGTAATGCCCTCATATTCTTAATCACTTGCTCATCGAGGGACATACCCAAGCGGGACATATTGGAGAAAAATTTGTTAATCAATCGCTTTGATTTTTTCTCCTTCTTATCTATTTCAGCCTGTGAATATTTAGGTGTATACTTTACGGTTTGCTTAAATCCCGGAATATTGGTTGCATTTCCAAACTGGCCGGATTCCAATATTCCACTATCCTGTGCCTCATATAAGGTTTGGAAGGCGGAAACTGCGCCGTATTCATCCATAATATTATTCATATGTGTATCATTTAGTTAATTAAACCCTGGCGGACCTTTATAAATAAAATACAAAATTCAATAAATTAAATAATTAATCATAAAAAACATAGTTTAAAACCATGCTTTTTGATGTTAAATTTTGCTGAAAAACATTAAATTTATATTTAACTTCATTTAATGAAACTCGATATTTCAATTTCAAGTTTTTTATTTCAAGATAGAATTTCTTCCAATCTGTAAATTTGGTAGCCATTTCCTTCCATTGGTGTTTTACCAACAGTTTTGGATAAAATCCTTTCTTGTTTTTC
>Ga0255347_1002251_pt1 | contig 28081 bp, 25 predicted proteins | sample wastewater_treat_2_FD_192479 | JGI IMG/M metagenome (GOLD analysis project Ga0255347, IMG submission 192479) | Wastewater microbial communities from Lulu Island WWTP, Vancouver, Canada - plant24 | ecosystem: Engineered > WWTP > Wastewater > Unclassified | place: Canada: Vancouver, British...
AACTTTCTAAGGACCTCGTCTGGAAACGCGCTACGATTCGGGTGAGGATGAACGCCTCAAAGCTTGACGAGTGACCTTGCCCTCTGTGCTCGCTGGGTGATTTCAACAGGGGGGGTTGAGCAATTACCACGGGGAGATCCCGGAAGAAGCCCTTGGCATAAGACGCTGCGTCCTCTGCGTCTCCGCGTGAAAATGAAGCTTTTGAACCTTTACGAGTATAAACAACCTGTCCGGCAATCCCGCATCATACCGACTGAAGAAGGCGAACTCCAAGGAAGCCCTCTTCAGTGGTAAAGGAGACGTCGGGAAAGCGGACAGACGCTAATTGCATGCAAAAAACCTCACCATAACCCGTCACGGTCCCCCGGTGGTTTCGCGGTACTTCAATTCATTGTCATAGGCTTTCTGAAAGGCGGTCTTGTCGGCAGTGCCGAGCTTGCCGTCACCGTTCACGTCCGCCCTTGGGTCCCTGGCCTTGTACCAGGCGTTGAAAAGGGTCACGTCCTCCTTGGTGAACTTGTCGTCGTGGTTGACGGCGACTGATTCCAATGAGGATTCCTGACAGAGAACCTCAGAATAGAGCTTCCCGGCGGCGCTTGCAGAGACCTGGTGCATTTGCCGAAGTCTTCCTGTATAAGTCTCCCGGGGTTCTTATCGCTCCCACACCGGTCGCGGTCGCCCGACCGCTCAACCGGAACTCGCTGGAGGCTTCATGGTGATGCCGATATCCGTGAAAGAGACCCGACGCTCAGCACCGCAAATCCCGGAGCAGCTTTTGGAGGCTGCCGAAAGGTTCGCCGCGCCGGGCCGGGTGGCCGATGTTCAGCCCCACGGCAGCGGCAACGTTCATGAAACGTTTCTGGTGCTTCGGGGCGGGCGGGATGAGGCTCCTTTCATCCTGCAACGCCTGAACACCCACGTTTTTCGTCAGCCGGAGATGGTGATGCAAAACATGCACACCGTCACCGAGCACATCCTCGGGCGTCTCCACCGCATAGGTCTCCCTGCCGGTCGCCGCTGGGAAGTCCTGCGCCTGCTTTCGACCGAGGAAGGGAAGGAGCTCTGGTTTGACGTGGATGGTCGGTGCTGGCGGGCGCTCAGCTTTATCCCGGCAGCGCAGCCCTTCGAGACGATCCGGGGCGGGGGCGATGCGGAAGAAGTAGGTTATGCCCTTGGTCTTTTCCACAGGCTCATCAGCGATCTGCCACCGCAGAAGCTGGCGGACACCCTGGAAGGATTTCATGTCACGCCGCGCTACCTGGCCCGGTACGATGCAGCCTTGGGACGCTCCCATCGGCCCCCATCCCCCGAAATGGCCTACGCCCTTGCCTTCGTCAACGAGCGCCGAGCCTTCGCCCCTGTGCTCGAAGCCGCCCGAGCCCAGGGCACCCTGGTTGTCCGCCCCATTCACGGCGACCCTAAGATGAACAACATCATGATCGATCCTGCAACACGTCAGGCGGTGAGCATGATTGACCTGGATACGGTGAAACCGGGGCTGGTTCAATACGATATCGGCGACTGTCTGCGTTCCTGCTGCAACCCGCTGGGCGAAGAAACCGAACGATGGGAGGAGGTGCGCTTTGAACCCGACCTCTGCCGACCCATCCTGCGGGGCTACCTGGCATGGGCCAGGGCGTTTCTCACCCCCGCCGACTGCGACTTCCTCTTTCCCGCCGTTCGGCTGATCGCCTTCGAATTAGGGCTGAGGTTCCTCACGGACTATTTGGAAGGGAACGTCTATTTCAAGGTTCGGCACCGGGAGCACAACCTGGCGCGCGCCGTTGTGCAGTTCAAGTTGACGGAGAGCATCGAAGCCCAGGAAGGGGCGATTCGGGCCATCATTCAAGACCTGCTTTGAAAAGTTGCGAGTTGCGCAGCGCAGAATCCCCGAGGGAACATGAGTTGCAGCTCCAGCCTGGAAGTGCTTTCCCCAGCCACTGATACGAAATTCAGGGACCGAAGACGATAGCGGAGGGGCCGCCCTCGACCTCGATGGCAGCCTGAACCTGGCCCGACTCGGGGTTGATCGCCAGGACCCGGTTCTCCCTGGTGGAAGAAACCCACAGGAGACCTTCTCCATATGCCAGGCCGTTGATGTCCCGAGCCGCTTTGAAAGAGGCGGTGACGGTTCCCGAGGCCGGATCGAGCCGCGAAACCATGCCGTCCTGCTGGTGAACGAGCCATCCGGAACCCTTGCCGAAGACCAGCGTTCGAATCGGCAGATCGATCTTGACGGGGGTCGCCGTGTTAGAAACCGGGTCGATCTTGACCAGCTGTTTGAAAGACGGGTTGGAGACCCAGACCGTGTCGCCGCCGACGGCGACGACATTGGGATTGCCGACGACCTTGATTTTTGCGGCGACGCTGTTCGATTTCGGCTCCACCCTCGTTACCAGAAAATCGACACTCGATACCCACACCGCGGTTTCGCTGCAGGCAAGATCGGTCAGGACGCTGTTGGTGATGGGGATGGCGGCGAGAACGGTGTTGGCCCTGGGATCGAGGCGGGTGAGGGTCCCTTCGTTGCTGTTGATGACCCACACCGAACCATGGCCGGTAGTGATGGCGGTTGGAGCCTTCCTGACGCTGATCGCGGCTTCCGCCCGCAAGGTAGCTGGATTGACATTGAACACCTTATCGTTGGCATAATCGCTGATCCAGACACCCCCCTCACCCGCGGCCAGGCCTCGGGGCGCGCCTTCGAGCGCAACCTTGCCGGTAACCTGGCGCGTTGCGGGGTCGATGCGGAACAGCATGGCATTCATGAGAGAGCGATTGACCACCCAGACCGCCGCGCCGGTGCGCTCGATGGATGCGGTCGGACTTGAAGCCGCAGCGGATGCTACCGATGCCGGACTGCTCGGTGGCAGGTCTTTCCCGGGGTTCTCAGCCGCGCCATGAGCCCAATTGGAGAAACCCGACAGCAGAGGCAGCCAGATGCCAACCAGTGCCAAAACCAAATGCCTGCGACGAAGAATAACCATGACGAGTTCCACCTCTATGACTGGAAGATTAACAACAGCCTGCCGATTCCAATACCTTACTGCAATTCGGTGTGATACCACCATCTACCGGGTCAAAGGAGGATAGGTTGTCTTTCCCCACGGCGTCAAAGGCTTTTTCGTTTCGGCAGTGCCACCATCCTGGGAAAGGGGGAGGGCGCAAGGCTGAATTGCCGATGTAGCTCCCCCCTTGGGAATCCCCCCTGAAGAGGGCAATTAAACCGCTGGCTGTAGAAAACTGTGGATTGGGCCGGTGTCCTTCATGTCTGTGATCCCATTTGCCTGGCGAATTCAAGCAGGGCCAGGTCCCGACCGGGCGCTCCCAGCAGGGAAATCCCAGCCGGAAAGCCATCGACCGCTGCCATGGGCAGAGTGATCTGGGGCAAACCGCCCAGGCCGGCAAGGCAGGTCAGCATGAGGGTTCGCTGGCGGACCTCGTCGAGCGCGGCTTCGGGGGTGGCCTTGAGGGGGGCGATGCACGGGGAAGTGGGCAGGCAGATGACGGTATCATCCCGCAGCAGCTCCAGCAGGCGACTCTGGATGATGCGCTGCTGATGTTCTGCGGCGGCCCGCTGGGCAGCCGTGACCTTCGAGGCCCGCTCAAAGCGGTACGCGACCTCCGGCGCCAAGCGGGGCTGGACCTGGTCAAGCCATTCGCGGTGGCTCTGCCAGGCTTCGTAGTTCTTGAGGAACAGTTCAGTCTCGGCCCAGGATTCGAGCGAAACCGGTGCCAGCCGCGCCGTCGCCAGGGTTTGGAAATGGCGGCCGATGCGGGCAAGGCTGGGCTGCAGGGCCGTCTGAAGCGAAGCATCAGCCAGAGCAAAGGCATCCTCGGCGATGAGCAGACGCCGGGGGTGGGCGGAAAGCGAGTGCTCGGCGAGCAGCACCTGGCCGACGCGGTACAGGACGTCGGCATCGCGCGCCAGCCAGCCGACGGTATCGAAGCTTGGCGCCAGGGGGACGACCCCGCGAACGGAAATCCTGCCATGGGTGGGGCGAAGGCCGAAGAGCCCACAGTAACTGGCCGGGATGCGGATGGAACCACTGGTATCCGTTCCGAGGGCAAAATCAACCAGGCCGCCCGCCACCGCCGATGCGGAACCGCTCGATGAGCCGCCCGGAATGCGCTCGGGAGCCGCTGCATTGAGCGGGGTGCCGTAGTGGATGTTCTTGCCGCTCAGGCTGAAGGCCAGTTCGTCCGTGATGGTTTTTGCCACCAGTCGTGCCCCCGCCTCGATCAGAAGCTGGACGGGCGGCGCCGTGTCGGCTGCCGGGCCATGGGTTCGGAGCCAGTCCGGATTGCCGGCTCCGGTTACATAGCCCTTGACGTCGAAGAGATCCTTTGCGCCAAAGGTCAAGCCGGCCAGAGGACCGTGCCAGCCACTCGGCTCGGTGATCTCCAGATGCCTGAAGAAAGCACCGCATGGGTCGTGCATCGAGTTCCCTTCCAAAAACTGAAATCCGCCAAAAGCCTCCTTCATCCCTGGTAGATGGCAATGGCTTCGGCCACACTCACGTCGTCCAGGGTAATGGCGGAGATAGCGTTGCAGAAGCGCACCGCCTCCTCCAGGGGACGCTGATGGATGTTGCGGCCCGTGGCGTTGCCGGCGGTACCGCTGATGTGGATCTGTTTGTGGAGGAGGGCCAGAAAGTCCTCGGCAGTGGTCTCTTCCCCGCCGGCGCAGATCACCTTGGTGCGCCCGGCCGCGAGTACCGCCTCCTTCAAGGCTACTGCCGCATCGCCACTTTTCATCTCAGGATAGTTCACCTTGACAAAATCGGCTCCGAGGCAAGCCGCCGTACCCGCCACTCCGGCGATGAGGTGGGGATCTTTCTCATTGGCCACGCTGCGTCCTCTGGGATAGGCCCATATTACTGTTACCAAGCCATACTGGTGAGCTTCGAAAATGAGCCGGGCGGCTTCGGCGAACATGGCCGCCTCAAACTCGCTCCCCGGATAGATCGTATAGCCGACCCCCAGAATCTGCAGACCCGAGGCATCGCGGAAGCGAGCGAGCTGTTCCATGGTCTGCCACTGGAGGCTCAGAGGGTCTTTCTGGGCGGTCTTGACCAGCCCGGTCTTGCTGTTCAGCTTGACCAGGTACGGGACTTGGGGATAATCCATGCCGTAGCGGGCAATCAGACCGAGCTGTGCGGCAAAGGCGCCGATCCGGGCCCTGGCGGCAACCTGGAACAGGTGTTCGGGAGTTGCATCATCCAGGGCAATCCCCGGACCATAAAAGTCATCATTCAAATGTTCGACCTTCTGATCGCCGGCGAAGAGCATCAGCCGGCCGGTGCCGTGGGTGAGGGTGCGAAAGTGGGCGATGTAGGCATCCCTCATCCCCGGGGGCACGTCCAACGGGACAATGAGTTTTTCTCCGGTCATGGTTTTTCCTTTCCGTGGGTTGTAACTGCATCCAGGGGCCAACCCCGGCCGGGATAGAGGGGGATGCAGGACATTTGCTGTTGGTCCGGCCATGGTCGGTGGCGCTTCACTCCACCCGCCCGAACCAAGGGGATTGCCGTCATGCCAGGCTCAGCAGGCTAGGGGCAGCGGAGCGGAACCCATCAGTCCCGGTGCATGAAGGAACTCGACAGCTCGACCGGCAGCTTACACCCTCACGGCTCCAAAGAGAATGAAGAATTGAATTGAGGACAAAGCCGCTATTGGCTATTTGGTTGGGCAAGGTCTCAGCAACCGTTCACCTGTAAATTTTTCGATACCGCTGCATTTTGGACGGGTCAACCGACGCCTGCGGCTTTGGAGTTCAACGAAGCGCAGCAGCGCCAATGAGTCCATGCTAGACTGGGCAGCATCGGCGAAGGCCATGCGGAACAAGTCCTCGAAGGGCTTAAGACCCGAAAAACGACCGAACCCAACGACCGTCTTCGTCAGATTATCGGGGCTATCTGAGCCAGTTCCAGGATGTGGTGGACTACAACTAAGGCAATCGAAGACGAGTACGATAGTGAGCTGAGTAACCTCTTCCAGGGCAGCGAGTGACCATGCGCCTATAGGGCTAGGCCAGCTATCGGCTTAGCCAGTGGTTAACTCTGACTCATGTGTTTAATGATGCAGGATTCAGTTCGCTACGCTGGTTAGGTTGCTTTCTGGAATCTAACCATTTTTTCCCAAAACCTACACATGGTTCCTCCACGAATCTGTATGTTAAGAAAGAAATACAAATAAGTAGGGTTAATGTAATACAGACAATTATTAAGTATTGGACTGACAAAGGGAGGGGCCATTCGTATATCTGTCGGTACAAAGGAATTAAGAGAATGATTAATATTGGATGACATAAATATAAAAAGAGGCTAATCTTGCCGAGATATGAAGTATAGTCATTAACAATAATTCTGAGTGGATTTATTGCAACGCCAATGATAAACATGGAAAAAATGATGGCTTGCCAATGGTACTGGTCGAGTAAAAATAACCTTTTAAAAACTAGTTCAACGAATAACAATAGGGAAGCCCCTATCAATAACAAACCAATGCTCCTCTTGCACCTAAACGGATATGATGGCACCTTCTCCAATATATAATAGACAAAAACGCCTGCAGCAAAAATAGGCAAGTACCTGACAAAGGACCACTTAAAATATGTTTCATAATCGAATGGAATATACTTCATGAGATATTTAAAACTATAAAACATCATCATTGACAAAATTATAAATATAGCTGCCTTCCATATGTTATTGAAATATTTATAGACAAGTGGTGATAAGAGATACATAAAAATCAAAACACCAATATACCAACTTGCCCAAACAATGCCTACTTGCCATCCAGGAAGGAGATTAAAAAGTAATAGAACATTTGCAGCTATTTCAAGAGAGGAATGAGAATAAGGGTTTTTTATGATAATTACTATTAGAAGCAGGTAAAATAGAGGGGCCACGCGAAAAAACCGGCGAATATAGAAGCTAAGATAAGGTCTTTCTTCCATTTGGCGTGATTTCAAAGTGTAGCAAATGGAAAAACCTGTAAAAAGGAAAAAAAAAGTTACCCCCATCCATCCCACACGAACCCATGAGGAAGCCCAGTCTGGGGTCAGAAGATTTGGTTTTGGGATGAATACCATATGACACAGCACAACCCATACTGCCGCCAATCCGCGCAAGGCGTCTAAGAAACGAATCCGTCCGGCATGAATTGTCTCGCCATGTGCCATTGTTCAGTTCCTGATATAGAAATGAATAGGCACCGTTTGTGCGCCAGGCGAAGCTCTGGCGCACAAACGGTGACCTAAAAGCAGATTCGATACTACAGTGGCGATGCCTTGTCACCAAGTGTCTGTTCCAGTCTGAAGAGTCGTTCTTCCAGATTGTCCAGCCGCTCAATCACTTCTGCTCGAGATCTCTCGGAATGGAAGTGATGGCACCTTCGCTCAGCCATCAGATCGTCATGGATAAGGATCTTTTCAAAAAGGACCTTCAGGAGGGTGACCAAATAACGTCTTCCCATCTGTTTTAAGGCAAGTTTCGAACTGCCCCATGATCGTCCATACCAGCGAATGGGGATTGTGGCAATGGAGTAGTCGCGGACCAAGGCTGAGAGCGACATCTCGATTGTAATGTTGAAGTGACACGCTTTGTATGGTTCGCATTCGCGAATCACCTGCGTCCGATAGGCCTTGAAGGCATTGGTCAGATCATTGTGACCGGTCCAGAAGAGAAGCTGGATCATTTTATTGACAATGCGGTTGCAGATCAACTTGATGCGGGGGTAGTCACGAACCTCGGCTCCTGGGATGAACCGACTGCCAAACACACAATCATATCCTTCCAAGGTTTTCTCATAATAGGCAATGACATCCTGGGGATCGTCCGATTGATCCCCCATGCAGATTATGACAACATCCCCGCTGACGGAGCTGAGTCCGGACCGGATGGCGCGTCCGAATCCGTTTGGCGGATGACGGTTGACCAAGCTGACACTGGAATTCGTGCCGGAAAAAACCTCAACTACCTCGGCCGTCATGTCGGTGCTGTTATCATTGACGACAATAATTTCATAAGGTATGGATCTCTTCTCTATAGCATTCACCAGGTCTGCTATCACCTTGCCGATATGAGCTTCCTCATTGTGAGCCGGAATTACTACCGAGAGCTTCAATGTTTTCATGAGCTATCCTCTTGGACAAATCTGAAGAAATAGACTAGGTAAGGGTGAAGCCCTGTCCACACGCACTTCACCGGGTGAAGACAAGATACTTTCTGGTGATAAAGTTCCAAGATGCAATTATAGATATGCAGATCATTTTCGAAAGCCGGTAGTCGAAATGACCCTCATCGACGAGTAGCAGCATGACAACCTGATGTATGCTCAAACCTAACGCACTGGCGACAATAAAGCCAGTGTATTCGAAACCGCGCCGGAATTTCCCTGCCATGAATACCCAGTTTCTGCTGATGCCGTAATTAAAAGTGTTGGCACACAGAAACGAGATTGCTGTTGCGGCCAGATAGTGCCACTGAGCCCATTCGACCAAAGCGGTCAGAAGTCCGACATCCATCAGTGCGCTGACAAGACCGAGCAGTAGAAAGCGACCCAATTGATGCGAAAGTCTATAAGTATCCGTTGGTGTTCTCCCTTCAGCCTGGAGTATGTCACTGAATGGCTTATGCAATCTCTATCCTATTACCATCTGAAAGCCACCAGCTTCAACCCTGCTGAAGCCTCGCGTACAACCAGACCTCCTAAGGAGATGCCTTATAGCATTTCGGGAGGGCTATTGAGGTTTTCGCGAAAGGCTGACTCGATAGTCAAAAGTGCGCTTAACACGCCCACTACCCCGCTCAAGGGAAAAAGCCCTGACATCGCCGCTCAGTGGGAGCTGCCCAGCATGAAGAGCCGTCAAGTCCTCAATTGACAGGATCCTTGGCGAGACTATGAATCCAGCTTGCCCAGCCATGACCAAGTATCGATTCTTCTTTGAGCCCTGCGATCCTATTGTGACAATGGTTGTCTCGGGGAGCTTGAAGAGTAAGCTCTGTAGGTGATCCCCCAGGGTTTGATCGATTGCAATGCTGAGCCACAGTAATGACCCCGGCTTGGTTTCGGGCAGGCGAACGAGCTGACCGGTCTCAGCTCTTCCCGCCAGTATTTCTTGTTCTTTCCACTCTGAAGACATTGCTCGACGTTTGAGAAGAGCAAAACCGGAAGCAGTCCCAACGGGCTCATACCAGTCCAAGAGTACTCGCCAAACCAGGGAGTCTTCTTGCGTTGAAAGACGCCCATCAATTGGTTGGATCCTTACCAGCAGATGATCTGGTCCTTCCCTGTCAAGAGCGTTTCCGTTCAGAGTGATGAGCCGCGGCGTGTAGCATGAGTAGCTTTGAAACACCGGCCTGGGTGTCCACCGCATACCGTAGGCGAATAGAACGCCTTGATTGAAAGAAATGGCATCGATTGTTCCTTCAATAGAAGGCAATGGGTTTCGCGTCATGATATCCTTCTTGGCCAGCTCAAACCGGGTTTCAAGTCCCTTCCAGGGAAGCGGTGTACGTCCGGTAACAACTCGGAAAATCTTCAGCAGTTGCGCTTTGGGCCCAATTTGCAGCCTGGCACAATCATTGCCCAGAGCATAAGATGTGGTTGCAGTGACGCAGACCAGCAGGGCCAGAGCTGCAACCAGACGACGCTTGTTCACCAATGCTATAAAAGCGGTGCCCAACGCGAGTAAAGAGAGAGTTGAATAGGCAAAGGTTGCATGAACATCATGGCGAACGAATCCGTGTTTCAAAAAGACAAAAACAATCACGGCTGCAAATAGAGAAATCGTAATAGTTTCCTTGTGTTGCTTCTTCTCCTTGGTTCCAGACAGAAGGAGAGCGATGAACAGGGTTGCGCACCCCAGTATATAACCAAGGAGCTCAAATGCTGGCCGGGGTCCCTCTGATGCCATCGCTTCGGTGTACCCAAAAGAAATCTCGAGTGATTTCAATATAAAATAGTACACGTCACCAAGGTTCTGACCGATCGCCAACCAAAAGACCAGGATTGCAGCAAGAAAAGACCCAGCACACCAAGAGCCTATGGTACGATTACCACACGACAGAAGGACAAGCAGAAGAAAGGCAGAAGCTGGCAAAAACATGAACTTGGTTAATGAGATCAAGGCCAGTGCCATGCCTGCTGCGACTGCGAAGGGACGACTCTTCGAACGGCCGAGCGCAACGCACAGGCAGAATTGGAGTAATGCCCCTACAGCATCGTCATTTGTTGAAAAGAGTGAGACCAGGAAAATAAAAGGAGGAGCAACAAGAAACCATTGGACTCGCTCTCTTATCACTTCAAACAGGCTCCAGATCATAATTAGCAGCAGTCCCGACTTCAATGAAACGACCAGGGAAAAGGTTTCAGGATGATACATACGGCCATAAAGGAAACCATACGGCCCGAAAGAAAAGACAATATCCTTGCCGAAGCGCAGATCTTGACAAAAGGCTTCGTGGAGTGCCCAACGCCAGGAAGGATCGAGAGTCTCAGAAGGTACTTCGAATGGTAACGAAAAGAAGGCCACAGCACCGACAAGCACGGACCCTGTTACCGAAAGACACAAGAGAAAGCATTTGCCTCGGCGGGTGGCAGGCAACCCAGCCAATCGGTGTGAGATGTCTTGAAGAGTTCGAATGAAGGAATAAGAATTTCTTTTGGGCAAACAGCGATTGCAGGTGGTAATAGGTAAGGGTACCATTTGACTGAGTCTTTTCCCTGGAATCTCAGGTTCAGCGCTCAGCAATCAGCAAGGCCTGAGCTCCAAAAAACCTCCAAAGAATAGGAAAGAGGAGATAAATGCTGACCAAAAAGGGAGAATGTGGCAGTTTACTCTTGGTGGTGTAGGGCAAGAATTGAGGAATCAACTTTGTGATAGAGAAGCCGACGGCTCCAACCAATTCACAAAGTGCTCGATCGTCCAGGGGAGTGATATGATCGAAGAACATCCAGTAATCTTTGTAACAATAGCGAATATTTGGCTGCAGTATGATTAGTTGCCCTCCACTATGCAAGACTCTATAGCACTCCTGGATGGTGATTACAATTTCATTCTTTGGAATATGCTCGAGAAAGTTGCTAATAAAAACCACGTCGATGCTTCCTGCAGGGATTACTGACAGGTCTGTAGTAGATCCGATGAGGACTTCTACGTCGGGGCCGGCAAAGCCGTAGGTGTCATCATTAAGGTCAACAGCAATTTTCCTTCTTGCCTTGATGCTGTTGATAAATTCACATTGACCAGCAGCCAGTTCGAGAAGGGTCGCATCCTCCTTTACAATGTGCTGGAAGAACCTCTCGCAAAGGACTTTCCATACTCGAATTCTGGATTCTTCCTGGCCCTTGAACCGCGTTCGATATAGATCTCGGATAAATGAGGGGGTCTTCTTAACATCCTGCATGGGTGCACTTCTCGGGGAAATGTCCGTGGTTCCGGCGGTGCTCGTAAAACGCGTGAATCTCTCTAAGGATATCATGAATTGTCCTCGTGAGATGCCAGGCAGGGAAATGTCTAGTAAACTTGGTGACATCACTGATCCACCAGATATGGTCACCAACACGATTGGATTCCACATAACGAGTCTTAAGCCGTTTGCCGGCGATGGTTTCGCACATCTTGATGGCTTCAAGTATAGAGCAGTTGCTGAAGCGGGAGCCGCCGATATTGTAGACTTCACCGCACCTTGGATTCTGGAAAAAATGGTAAAAGGCATTCACCAGATCGTAACTGTGGATGTTGTCTCGCACCTGCTTGCCCCGGTAGCCGTAGACGCGATATTCGGTTCCCATGACCGTACATTTCATCAGCCATGACAAGAATCCGTGCAATTCGGCCCCGGAATGGGCCGGGCCGGTGAGACATCCACCGCGAAAGACGCCGGTCTTCAAACCAAAATACTTCCCATACTCCTGAACAAGCAAGTCGGCCGCAAGCTTGGAGGCTCCGAAGAGCGAATGCAGCGAATTGTCGATCGACATGGACTCGTCGATCCCCTGGGAATAATAGGGGTGGTTCGAGGCTATCTCCCAGCGGGAGTCCAGCTCAATCAACGGAAGAGCGTTGGGCAGATCCCCATAGACCTTGTTGGTGGAGGTGAAAATGAATATGGCGTCGGGACAGAAGCGTCTGGTCGCCTCCAGCAAATTCAGGGTCCCATTGGCGTTGACGGTGAAGTCCGTGATCGGATCCCGTGCCGCCCAATCATGGGAAGGTTGGGCGGCGGTGTGGATGACGAGACAGAGATCGGAGCCATACTCCTGAAAGATCCTTGTGAGCCCTTCCCCGTCTCGGACGTCGACCGCCAGGTTGGTGAAATTCTGGTAGGTAGTTTCCAGGTTCTCGGCCATCCAGCGGGTTGACCCATCCTCTCCGAAGAAATAGCGACGCATATCATTGTCAATCCCAACAACCTGAAAGCCACGCTCGCAGAAGAATTTGACCGACTCGGAGCCGATCAAACCGGCCGCTCCCGTGACCAATACCGTTTTCAAGATTCACCCTCCGAAGACCCGGGCAAACTCGTCCTCGTTGGCCTTGAGCCACCCGTAGATGTCCTCTAAAATCGTCCTGGCATCCTTGCTTGGATGCCAGTTGAATTCTCTTGTCGTTTCGCCGTTATCGGTCATATACCAGATCACGTCAGCTGGGCGGGTCTCTGGATCTTCACCGATTTCAACGCGATTGCCGGTGATTTCCCGACAAAGAGCGGTGGCCTCCCTCAAGGACAGGTTCGCAGCAAGAGACCCTCCCACATTGAAAACATGCCCCTGGAACCGGTCGATCATTTCGAGCTGCTTTACGATCAGACCGGTTAGTTCATCGATATGCAAGAGGTCTCGAACCTGTTTTCCTTTCCCGCCAAAGCCGAGGTAGCGCAGAGGCCGCCGGAAGTAATGCTGGGCAAGCCAGTAGGTAAAGACTCCCTGGTCCACTTTGCCCAACTGCCCTGGTCCAGCGATCACCCCGCAGCGGTTGATAATGCCCTTCACGCCATATTGCGCGCAGTATTCCTGGAGGAGATACTCCGCACAAAGCTTCGTGGTTCCGTACAGCGATCGCGGACCATCCAGAGGAAAGCCGGTGCTGATTCCCTCCCTGCTGATCCCATGCTGCTCGTCGTCGTATAGATAGCGGGTTGGCGCTTCGTAAAAACGACAGCCGTTGATACGCCCATAAGGATAGACGCGGGAGGTGGAGAGAAACAGGATCGGTATCTCGCGGACGCGAGCGAGCTCGAGGCAGTTGATGGTCCCGATCAGGTTATTATTGACCATATAGCGAGCGTTCTCTCCCTGTGCCCCGGCCATCACCGAGGGTTCGGCGCTGCATTCTATCAGTACGGCAAAGTCCCGCTTCACTTTGAGGAAGTCTTCCGGGCAGCGGATGTCGCCATGGCAAAAGGAACAGCCATGGGTCAGAACACGATTCAGCAGCAGTTCCGATCCCCTGCGAGATAGACTATCGAAGCAGGTGACGCAGTAACCTTCCTGAGAGAGGGCCACGGCAAGATTTGACCCAATGAAGCCGCACCCGCCAGTAATGAGAACCTGCCTGTCCATGATATCGGTGAGATTACCTCAAATGAGATCAGAATGACACCCTGGAAGTGCCCAAATTTCTCGAAAACACGCAACCCTCCTCTACTTCATCAGAGGCGGTGTGTCAATCACCACCTCTTTTCTTCGACCAGACAGGTGACGTGCCCTAGTGCCGCATTCCAGCCATTCCTTTCCATTGCCAGATAGGACTGACCGAGGCCGTGAGGCATGCCATGTCAACGCTTGTGGTTCATCGATCACGAAAAAACCTTTGACAACGAAAATTAGATCAGTTATTCAACTGTCTCTTAGAGCATAATTATTGATCATATTATGTTTAGGTGCAAATCATGCTAGGGGACATCATCACCTCCAAGACGCGCATCAGGCTGCTGACGAGGTTTTTTCTCAATCCTTCGTCCACGGCTTACCTCCGGGAACTAGCGGCGGAGTTCGGGGTTTCGACCAACGGGGTTCGGGAAGAACTGAGGCAAATGGTCGATTCGAAGCTCATCAGTCACGAAAAGGCTGGACGCCAAATCCTCTACCGGGCCAATGAGCAGCACCCGCTCTTTCCTGAACTGCACTCCATGGTCCAGAAATCCCTCGGGATGGACCAGGTTATCGAAAGCGTGCTCAACCGCCTGGGAGACTTGGAGGAAGCGTATCTTATTGACGACTACGCCGCCGGGCGGGACACCGGCATCATCGACCTGCTGCTGGTCGGCCATATCAACCAATACCACTTGAATGATTTGAGCAGAAAAACTGAACGATATATCGGTCGCAAAATCCGCTCCCTGGTGCTCACTCGCGAGGAATTCACAAATCTCGAATCGAAGCTGAAGCAGAGACCTCGCCTGCTGCTGTGGAAGGGTGCCAGCAGTGCTCGGACGCCGCTCATGGAGGGTTAGGATGCCTTGCCAGAGACGGTATGAGCGAACTAATCATCGAAAAGACCCGGACCTGAGACCAGTGCACGCAATGAGCAGCAGCAGATGAAGACGAGCGAACTCCCGGTCACGATCTATACTCCGGAATCATCCCTGGCGAGCCCTGGGAAAATGGTCCGGGAGATGTTCGCGGATCTCGCTGCCGGGCGGGAGCTAGCCTGGCGCCTGGCGGTCCGTGACATTCAGGCTCAATACCGGCAAGCCTTTCTTGGCATTCTCTGGGCATTCATCCTGCCGGTTGCCAACACCCTGGCCTGGCTCTTCCTCACCGGTGCCGGCATCGTCACCGTCTCCAGCACTTCGTTGCCCTACCCGGTGTACGTTTTCACCGGCACGATGCTCTGGGCCATCTTCATGGATGCGCTCAACTCTCCCCTGCAGCAGGCCAACGCCGCCAAAGGGATGCTCGCCAAGTTGAACTTCCCGCGCGAAGCCCTCATCGTCTCAGGGATATACCAGACCCTGTTCAATGCCGGCATCAAGCTGGCCCTTGTGTTGATTGCCATTGCCGTGCTCGGTGTTTTTCCAGGATGGAGGGCACTGCTGATCCCATTCGGGGTTATGTCTTTGATCCTCGTGGGTACCGCAGTCGGGGTTCTGGTTACTCCCATCGGGTTACTTTACACCGATGTGGGGAAGGCCCTTCCTCTGCTGATGCAGTTCCTGATGTACGTTACCCCGGTGGTGTTTCCCATGCCGAAGGAAGGATGGGCCGCCACCCTCTTTGCTGTCAATCCGCTCACACCCGTCCTTGTGACTGCACGCGACTGGTTGACCGGCCAAACGCCGGAGTCCCTGGGGTATTTCCTGCTTGTCAATCTGGTGACCGTATCGCTCCTGCTGGCCGTCTGGATCGTTTATCGCCTCGCAATGCCCATCCTCATTGAACGCATGAGCGCTTAGGCCGACCATGAGTGAAACGCTGATCAAAGTCGAGGGAGTCTCGAAGAAGTTTTGCCGGAGTCTGAAGAAGTCCCTCTGGTATGGCCTCCAGGACCTCGGCCGGGAGATGGCGGGTCAACGTCATGGCGGGAACGGTGAACTGCGCCCGGATGAATTCTGGGCGGTGAAGGACGTCAGTTTTGAACTGAAGCGTGGCGAATGCCTGGGGCTGATCGGGCGCAACGGCGCTGGCAAGACGACCCTCCTGCGGATGCTCAACGGCCTGATCAAGCCGGATACCGGCCGAATTGAGATGCGCGGACGGGTGGGGGCTCTGATTGCGCTCGGCGCGGGATTTAACCCGATTCTCAGCGGACGAGAAAACATCCATGTTAACGCCTCGATACTGGGGCTTACCAGGCGTGAGATTCATACGAAGATCGACGAAATTATTGATTTTGCTGAAATCAGTGAGTTTATCGACATGCCGGTGCAAAGCTATAGTTCAGGAATGGCAGTGCGACTGGGATTTGCGGTTGCAAGCACCTTGACACCTGACGTCTTGATCCTGGATGAAGTCCTCGCCGTCGGCGACGCCAATTTCCGAAGCAAGTGCTGGCGCCGGATTGGTGAATTGCTTCAGAATGCGGCAGTGATCCTTGTCTCCCACGAAGCTTATGCAATCAGTCGAGTATGTGACCGCGCGATTCTTCTTGACAAAGGTGAAGTCAAGTGTGATGCTCCAGCCAATGAAACTCTGTCCTTTTACGTGATTTCTCAACCATTGGAAATGCAATCCGGTATTAGAGCCATTCATGAGTCAGTGAAATATTTTAAACTGCATCCCATTACAAATGATCTCCGTCCTGGGGATTTTCTTGAATTTGATTTAGAAATAAACATGAAGCAGGCAGTAAAGGTAGACCATGCCTTTGTAAATATAAATGATCCTAGTGACGAAGTGCATGCACAATCCTATCTCCAATTCCCTTCATTAGGATTATCGAAGGGTGGTAATTTATTTCACATTGCAATAGGTCCCCTATTTTTATCACGAGGACTTTTTACTGCTGTAATATTTATCAGTGGGTTTGGGGGTAAAGTTCCAATAATTCATTCCAGACAAGAACTTACCTTTAGATTCGACAATCATATTAACTATGGACCCAAGTTTTATCCACCCGGTTTGGTTAAATCGTGTCTAATATAATATTACGCGTGATATACTATACTAATATATATAGAGTATATACGCATAGTTTAATATCTCAGCAATGTCGACGATATTTGATGTAAAAGTATGATCGTAATTGAATTGAGCCTCGGTTATTTTTGTGGTCCGGCGGTAGATCCATGCTCAATTACTCTAACAAGATAATAGACAAAGCCAAAGCATTAATACTAGCCCTGCGAATTAGGCAAAAGTGGATTTTAGATTGCCATTTTTTACCGTTGACAAAAGCTCATCGTGATTTGTATGAGATCATTCATAGGCATTCTTGGCATGTATTGAACGATTTTCCAAATCTAATCCAATGCAGGGATTTCAATGACCGGGTTCAGTGGCTCAAGCTTTTCGACCAAGACCGTAAAATCATCCGCTGTCTGGACAAGATTCTTGTTCGTGAGCATGTAAGAGAACGAGTCGGTGATATGTATCTCGTGAAATTATACCAAGTTCACGAGCATTTTTCGCAAATCGATTTTGACACCTTGCCCAATGCATTCGTCATCAAGACTAATCATGACTCTGGTAGCGTTCTTCTGGTTCATGACAAGCATCGGCTTGACTGTTCGACTGCAGAAGCACATTTTGAAACAGCATTAAAGCAACCATACGGGTGGATGAATGGCGAATGGGCTTATGCCTATGTTCGGCGCCGGATTTTTGTTGAGGAATTGATTGCATCAGAGAATCCGAAGCATTTAACTGAATTCAAGTTCCACTGTGTGGAGGGGAAGGTTAGATTCTGTCATTATATTTACGACCACGGCCTTGATACCAAAGGGCAGACCATTGATGTTGCAGGTAACAATTTGGGATATTTACTGAATCCCAGTTTCAAGCTTGGACATGACTTTCAACTGCCAGAATTCTGGGACGAGATGATCCTGGTGGCTGAGGAATTGAGCTATGGATTCAAATGTGTGCGCGTTGACCTGCTTTGTGCTGGTGATCGCATCTACGCGGGCGAGATGACTTTCTGGCCGATGGCGGGCTGCTACAAGGGTGATGGGCAAAAAAAGCTCGGTCGGTTTCTGGACTTCGACCGCAAAAGCTTCAAGCCCTTTTTGCTGCCCGAATTGGACAAGGAGTATGATCGCTGCAGCCTTTATCCAAATGGATAGCCTACGCGGACCTGATACAAAGCCATACATTCAAACCCTAACTGAACAGCAGAATTGAGGAATTGTATTACCTTGAATACCATGAACAAGCCAATGAAGGAGACCGAGGTGAGGCCTGTGATGGTCTTCGTGGGACACAGTGCCACTCGCACCGGCGCGCCCATTTCACTCCTCAAAATCATCCGCTGGTTTGTGAACAACTCCTCTTTCAAGATTGTGGTAGTGCTGAATGCAGGCGGGCCGCTGTGCTCAGATTATGAATCTCTCACAGAGACTCACCTCTGGAATTCCGGAATGCGCCTCAAATGGCCTTTGCCCGGACTGCATCGGCTGATGGTTCGGCGGCGCCAGCTCGGTATCCTTCGAAAGATCAAGGAGCATCGCCCTGTATGTATATTCAACAACACGGGTGTGAACGGGAAACTGATCAGTCTGCTCAAGGCTGCCACCGCCGCCGCTGTTGTCTCGCGAATCCCGGAGCTCGAAGCTTTTATGCGAAGGAATGCATATGATGGTTCGGTTCAAGAAGTGATCTGGTGCAGTGATCACTTTATCGCCGTCTCGGAAGCTGTGCGGCGTAATCTCCATGCCAGGCACGCGGTCCCTCTCGATAGAATTTCAGTCGCATTCGGAGCATGCGATGTCGAGGAACGCCTGGCTCCCGGCGACGAGTTGCGCAGGAGAATCAATGCAGCGGGCACTGACGCCATAGTCTGCGGCTGTGGCACAATGGATTGGCGGAAAGGTTATGATCTGTTCGTTCAAACCGCTTTTACGGTATGCCAGCGACGCCGACGCAGTGACATTAAGTTTGTCTGGATTGGTTCTCCGGTGACCATCGAGACTGGGATCGAGTATGATTATGAGATCGAGCTGCTTGGACTTGAGCAGAATTTCTTCCGGACTGGCGAGGTCGATTTCCCTAGCCGGTATTTTGCTGAGGCAGATGTGTTCTTCCTGTCTTCTCGCGAGGACCCGTTTCCTCTCGTAATGCTCGAAGCTGCCAGACAGGGACGTCCTATCGTGTGTTTTGAGAATTCCGGAGGAGCTGCTGAATTTGTTGATGGAGACATCGGAGCGCTCATTCCCATCCTTGACGTCAATGGCGCGGCAGAGGCGATCATCGACCTGGTTGACAACAAAGCGAAAGCGCGGGAAAAGGGTATGGCCGCAGCTCTTCGGTCGCGTGCTTACACTGTCGAAAGGATGTGCGAAAAAATAAACCGCTTAGTTCTTCGCGCTGTGCACATGCGCAGAGAACGGGAGACGGTGCTCTTATGAAAGGAGTGGGCACCACGGCCGCTACCCGTCTGATAGCCTACTACCTTCCGCAGTTTCACCCCATCCCGGAAAATGACCGATGGTGGGGCAGGGGATTCACGGAATGGACCAATGTGGCCGCCGCCAAGCCCCTGTTCAAGGGGCACTATCAGCCCCACCTTCCTGCTGACCTGGGATTCTACGATTTGCGTCTGCCGCAGATCCGTTATGAGCAGGCGGCATTAGCTCGCCAATATGGGATTCATGGTTTCTGTTACTGGCACTATTGGTTTCATGGCCACCGCTTGTTGGAGCAGCCTCTCCAAGAGGTACTTGCCCTCGGCGAACCCGACTTTCCCTTTTGCCTGGCCTGGGCCAACGAATCCTGGTCGAGACGCTGGCTCGGTGAACCGCTCGACATTCTGATCGAACAGCGTTACTCGCCGGGAGACGATTTGGTCCATATTCGCGCCTTGCTGCCCGTGTTCCAGGACCCTAGGTATATTCGGGTCAACGGCCGGCCACTCTTCCTCGTCTACCGTCCGCTTGACCTGCCGAACCCTCTTCAGACAACCGATCTTTTTCGCAATGAATGTGTGAAGCACGGCCTCCCGGAGGCATTTCTTCTGGGTATCAATGCCCGCTGCGCCACTACCGATTGCCGTCAGCTCGGCTTTGATGGAACAACGAATCACGAGCCTCATTTGGGTGTTTTGAGGGACTGGTCCGACGACAGCCCCAGGCTTCGAAGGCTCGTACACAACGCCAGACTCGGCGTTTTCAGTCCCCTCCTGAAAGTCTACGATTGCCAAGAGGCGCGGCAACTCATGGCGCAATGGAGTCGGCCGTATTCGACTTTTCCGACCGTTTTCGTGGGCTGGGATAACACACCGAGGCGCGGGCGCCATGCCATCGTGCTGATCAACAATACCCCCGAGAGCTTCAAACAGCGAGTCATCAATGCCCTTGAATCGGCGAAGAATAAGCCCTGCGAGGAGCGGTTGGTGTTTCTCAATGCCTGGAATGAATGGGCGGAAGGGATGCATCTCGAGCCATGCACGCAATGGGGGCATGCCTGGCTGCAGGCGATTTTTGAAGCCACCGGAGAGGCCCGCCTCTCCATGCCCTCATAAAGCACTCCCAGGGTCTCCTGGAGGCTGACGGATCGCTTTGATCTTCGCTTAAGGAACAGGTATCTGCCAATGTCAACAGAGCTGATGAACGTCCAACCCATGCCCGCCCGCGCCATCGCCCGCCCGCGCCTTCTGGTCATGACCCCTCATCTGCCCTGTGCCGACAGAAACAGCGGCGACAGACGCCTGGTTGAGCTTTTGCGGATGCTGAACGGGCACGGTGACGTCTTTCTGTATCTCATGGAATCATCTGCGGGCTGCCACCACGGTCTTTCCCCCTCGGATGCTTCAGCCTATCTCGCACTGCTCCGGGATCTGGGGATCCAGGTCATTTCCGGGTCGCGCCTGAAGTTGTCGCGCCTCATCGTTCGCTATTGGTTTTCTACAGTTATCTTTGAATTCTACACAACGGCCAGACAATGGCATCATTTCATTCGTTTCTGGCAGCCACGTGCTGCCCTCATTATTGACTCGGTCGATCTCACCTTTCTGAGGGAAGGCTCAGCAGCAGTCCTGGGGTTGCTTCCCGAAGAGGAGGCAAACCGGGTTCGCTTGGAAGAACTGGATGCTTACCGCCTCGCGGACGGCGTCATCGTGATCACGGAGGAAGAACAAAGGTTCCTCGCAACTCAGGAGGGACTGACCAACCTCTTCGTGATCCCCAACATCGTGCCCTTTCGTCCTCGCCCGCAACAGCCTCGTCAGCCCGAAGTGCTTTTTGTGGGCGGGTTCCGTCACGGTCCCAACGTTGATGGGATTACCTGGTTTGTCTCGACCATCTGGCCCTTGGTGCAGGCTCAGGTCGTGGATGCACGCCTTGCCATCGTTGGCAGCGGCATGCCTCCAGCCGTGGAAAGCCTGTCGGCTGCACCGGGGGTTGAGGTTCTGGGCTATGTGCCCGACACCGGGCCCTTCCTCGATCGTGCTGCCGTTTCCATCGCTCCTTTACGCTACGGCGCAGGCATGAAAGGCAAAGTGAACGAGGCCATGGCTGCGGGCCTGCCCGTGGTGAGCACCTCTTTCGGGGTTCAGGGCCTGGCGGTAACCTCTGGAAAACACTGCCTGGTGGCTGACGATGCCACGGGGTTTGCCGAGGCGCTGGTCACGCTTCTGAGAGACCCTGCAAGCGCCGAGGCCATTGGGAAGGCCGGTCAGGAGCTGACGGCCACGGTCTGCAGTGGGGAAAGAGTCGAACAGCTCGTACTGGAAATGATGCGCAAGCTCTTCACGCGAGAGCGGATGCCCTCAGACCGCCGCCTGAAGCACCAGACAACAGCTCTACTCCATCTCGTCCGCACCTTTCTAGGCCACGGACGACGGCTTCTGCACTCGAATCAGAGGCAACAAAAGGCTCAAAGCCAGAAAACAGCAAGATGAAGTTGTCGATACCCAAGATCAAACAGCGTGCTCGTGAAACGATTAGTGAACGGACACTAAGAACCTGGGAACGGAGTGGAGAAGGTTTGGATTACCCCGATCAGGTGCGGGCCTCTTCTGTGTTGAGAGAATCTATGGAGAAGAGGATTTATCAGCTGCCGGACTTCTAGACCGATGATGTAGAGTTTATGAAAGTGAAATGTGCAAGGATTGTGGAAGTGTTGCTGGGGGAACGTGCCGTAGCCTGGCCTTTCCTCTCAGCACTGATTCAGAGGACTCGCGTGATGGCCACGACTGCTGCCGAGAAAAGTCCTGCTGTGAGGCTGATCCTCAGCTGTCTGAAGCGAGTGGCTCGATTCCGGTCCGACCAGGAGTACTCGCAGTGGATACAATCCTTCGATACCTTGGCGGAAGGCGACAGAGTTTTGATTCGAAGACATGTTGACGCCCTGGAATACAAACCTCTCCTCTCTCTGCTGGTGTCCCTTCATGATTGTCATGAGCTGCTCCTGAGGCATTGTCTTGATTCTGTAGTCGAGCAGCTCTATCCCTACTGGGAACTTTGCATTGCTTATGATGACTCGCTTAAAGAGTCTTGTCGATCGATTCTGAATGAATACGCGCAAGGGGATCGCCGTATTAAACCAAGCTGCCGCCAAAACAAGGGGGCTATCGCTGATGCGATGAATGTTTTGCTGGAGAAGAGTGACGGCGAGTACTTTGCTCTGCTCGGGCAGCACGATACGCTCTCCCAACATTCCCTGTATATGGTTGCTGTAGAATTAAACAAGAACCGCCCTGCCGATCTAATCTACACAGACGAGGATAATATCGATGGAAACGAAAGACGATATCATCCGCACTTTAAACCTGATTGGAATCCGGACCTTTTCTATTCTCACAATGTCATTGGGAGTTTGGCGGTATGCAGGACTTCCTTGGTGAGGGATCTCGGGGGGTTCAGGCCCGCATTTGACAGTTGTGCGGCTTATGACCTTACTCTGCGGGTAACGGCAGGCAGTGCTTCGCAGAGGATAAGGCACATCCCTTTCATTCTCTACCACCATCGCATAGGACCCGGTTCAGCGATTGGCAGGGAAGTGCCTGGCAAACACGATGGGCCACCCGTGAGCTGTCTTGCCCTCCAGAACGTTCTGGAAAGCTCCGGGGTGCGGGCGAGGGTTGAGGCCGCCGAGGGAGGCCGCCATCACCGGGTGGTCTACCCTTTGCCACAACAGATGCCCCCGGTCAGTATCATCGTTCCCACTGCGGGAAGGAATGTTGACGTTTTGGCGAAATTTGTCGAGGCTATTCTTCGCCGGACAGACTATCCTAACCTAGAGTTGATCCTCATCCCCAATAATATTGAATGTAAAAAGTCAATTCACTATTTACAATCCATAAGTATAGATCCAAGAGTACGATTGATTCCATATGATGGCGCTTTCAACTTTTCCACAATCTATAACGATGCTGTTCCAAAATCAACAGGTGAACTGATTTGTATTCTCAATGATGATATTGATTTAATATTTCCCGGTTGGCTTAAAGAAATGGTATCCCATGCGTTGCGAAAAGAAATCGGAGCAGTGGGTGCGATGCTGTATTATAAGGATGATACCATCCAACATGCCGGCCTTATTTTAGGTTTGGGTGGCATTGCGGCCCATGTTTACAAAAGGTATTATCGAGGATCTTTCGGATATTTTGACCGGGCCAGGCTCATTCAGAATTGTTCGGCGGTCACTGCAGCCTGCATGGTGATGAGGCGGGAAGTCTTTACCGAAGTGGGAGGTTTTGACCCTAATCTGGGAGTTGCCTACAACGATGTTGATCTTTGCCTGCGCATATGGGACAAAGGTTATCGCATTTTGTGGACTCCCTATGCTGAACTCTACCATCTGGAAAGTGCAAGCCGCGGGCCGGACGATGTTCCCCACACGCTACCTCGCTTTCTTCGAGAAGTTGAATACATGAGGATAAAATGGGGTAGCACCCTGTGCAATGATGTCTTCTATAGTCCGAATTTGACCCAGACCGGCAGACCGTTTGACCTTTCTTTTCCCCCCCGGGTCTCCAAGCCGTGGCTGGCAATTGATGCCGGGCTTTGAGGGTGGCGGCGGAATGCAAAGGGCTGCCAACAAGAGTTGCTGGCGGCGCGTGGTCTGAATCGGGGAGAAGTTATTGGCAGGTTTTGGCCCGATGAAAAGCAAAGGAGTCTTCGCCCTTCCGGGTGGCCAGCCTGGATCACTTTGGAGATTGGCCAAGCGTCTTGGTGCGGAGCTCGAGCCCTACGCAGCCGGGAATTATCACGTTGGAAAGATTTTGGGGTTTCTCAAACGAGTTCTGCTGAAGGTATCAGAGAACCGCTATGCAAAATGGGTCGGTCGGTGTGACACCTTGGATGATCACGACCGACAAGCCATCCGCAAACACATACATCAATTAAATTATCAGCCCCTGATATCGATTATCCTGCCGGTCTTCAACACGCCGGAGAGATGGCTGCGGATTTGCCTCGACTCAGTTGTGGATCAGTTGTATCCCCACTGGGAGCTGTGTATTGCCGATGACGCCTCTACCGTACGCCACTGCCGGGCCATCCTTGAACAATACAGGGCAAAAGACGCACGCATCAAGGTAGCATACCGTGAGATCAATGGAAATATCGCCAAGGCTTCGAACAGTGCGCTGGAATTGGCCAGCGGCGATTTTCTGGCCCTTCTGGATCATGATGATGAGCTGGTTGTGCATGCGCTCTACATGGTTGCTTTGGAATTAAACAAGGATATGGAGGCGGATCTCATCTATAGTGATGAGGACAAGATCGACAGCCGAGGAAAGCTTTCTCTGCCCTATTTCAAGCCGAACTGGAATCCCGATTTGTTTTACTCACAGAATTTCATTAACCACTTGGGAGTTTATAGAACCTCGCTGGTTCGCGAAATCGGTGGCTTCCGAAACGAATATGTCGGCAGCCAGGACTATGATCTTGCCTTGCGCGTGGTGGCAAGGAGCTCGCCTGACAGGATAAGACATATCCCCCATGTCCTTTATCATTGGCGCTCAATTCCCGGTTCCGTGGCGAAAAGTGTTGCAGAGAAGAGCTATGCTCAAGAGGCAGGGATCAAGGCAGTTCAGAGCTTTTTCGATGACCGTGGAATTAAGGCAAAAGTGGAGACAGCTCCAGGCACTTGTCACCACCGGGTTACTTATGCCCTGCCGTCCCAGATGCCAAGAGTCAGCATCGTTGTTGCCACGGGGAGTGGCAATCTCAATAGCCTCGTTGGGCTTGTTGAGGGCATCCTTTATAAAACCGATTATCAGAATCTCGACCTGACGGTCAGGGTCAATAATACTGTGCCCCGACAAGCCGAGGGGGCTCTCAGGAAATTCTTGGACGGAAAAAGAGTTCGGTTGGTCCCCTATGACAAACCCTTCAACCTTTCGGAGCTCTACAACAGCACGGTGCCACAAACAACGGGTCAACTACTGGGGTTCCTTGAGGATGACCTGGGAATTATTTCGCCTGGGTGGCTAGGGGAAATGGTGTCCCATGCATCTCGACAGGAAATTGGTGCTGTGGGGGCCATGCTCTATAACCGAGATGATATCATCCAACATGCCGGGATCATCCTCGGTTATAATGAAACCTCTGTCTACGCCTACAAGGGGTTTCCTCGTGGCTGCAAGGGGTATTTCAATCGGGCGGCACTGATCCAGAATTATTCGGCGGTCTCTGGGGCCTGCATGATCATGAGACGTGAGGTATTTGATGAGGTTGGAGGTTTTGACCCAGCCCTTCCTATTGCTTTTAACGATGTAGATCTTTGTCTTCGTATCGGTGCCAGAGGGTATCGTATCTTATGGACCCCCTATGCGGAATTGTACCATTTGGAGAGCAAGAATCAGAGCATGGTGCTCAATCGTGAGAATTGGTCGGTGAGTAAGGATGCCGACTATTTACGGGTTAAATGGGGAGAGCGGCTTGCAAATGACCCGTATTTCAATCCCAACCTACGCCTTGATAGAGCAGCAGGCTTTGAACTAGCGTTTCCACCTCGTGCCCTGAAACCATGGCGAGCCATGAAATCAGAGAATCCGGCTATTCTAGGCCAGGACTCGGCCCCGGGAATTGAATAATGGCAGTTGATCCCTCAGTTGCCGTCATAATCCTCAACTGGAACGGTTTTGAAGACACTGTTGCGTGCCTGCAGTCTTTTCAGTTGGCAACGTATAGCAACTACCGGATCGTGATTGTGGATAATGGTTCTAAAAACGATGAGGGCCGCCGGATTTGCCAACGCTTCCCTAAGCTGCACCTCATCCAGAACCCAGTCAACAGAGGCTTTGCCGGCGGTAGCAATGACGGAATCCGATGGGCACTCCAGGCAGGCTTTGACTATGTGGTCTGCCTGAATAACGATTGTATTGTGGAACCGGATTGGCTGAAAAGGCTTGTTGATGGCATTCGGTTCAGCGATGCTCATTTTGCTTCATCAAGGATAATGTACTATCCGGAGACTCACCTTATCTGCTCTGATGAAGATCTTCTGCGGCCGGATGGATCCGGACTGGTCTTGAACCGCCTGAAGGTTTCTGACGAGCGCAAAGGCATTCGCCCTATTTTCGGTGCGAGTGGAGCTGCTTCAATCTACTCTGCTGCGTGCCTCGAATCGGTCAAAATTCTGGGTGATCAGTATTTTGACGAGCTGTTCTTTGCATATCTTGAAGACATCGATTTAGGAATCCGCCTGAATGTTCGTGGGTTCAAGGGTATCAGCGTCCCTGATGCTGTCGTCTACCATAAGGAAGCACAGACATCGGGCTACCGTACCCCTTTTCAGATATTCCATCTTGAAAAGAACAGGATCCTTGTCGAATTGCTGAATTACCCGATGTGGATGGTACCTGTGGGGGAATTCTTCTACTCAGTGAAGACCCTGTTACGGATGTGCGACGATTATGCGGGAAAAAACCAGAGGCCGCACCATATGGGTAAGGTGACAGGAAGTAATGACCGATTGGGACTTATTGTTGATTCGAGGTTATGGGTGCTGAAGAATCTGCCGGTCATTTGGCAGCATCGGAAGGATAGAATAAATCGCGGTCTTATTGACAGAAAGGTTCACCGTTTTTTCGTCTGGAAGTTCAGCGAACACTGATCTCGACCTGAAAGGCCTTATGCTCAATTGCACAATCTCACTCCTTTCCTCTCCGGAACCTTTGGAAAAATGCCATGGAAATTGCCGCCATAGTTTTGAACTACTTCGGCGCTGTAAATACATTGGAGTGCATTGCTTCACTGCTGGACGCTGACATTCTCAGCGGGATTGTGGTTGTAGAGAATTCATGCAGCGCCGACGAGCAGCGCAGGATCGAGCATGGTGTTGGTCAGAATGGGCTTGTTCGCATCCTCAGTCCTGGAAGAAACCTTGGCTTTGCTGGCGGTGTCAATTATGCGCTTAGAACCGTCGGTATTGATACCTATGATGGGTTCCTCATCCTCAACAATGATACCCTGATTCCCCCTGGGACAGTTAGTCTCCTGGAGCAAGGACTTGTGACAGGAGGTCTGGGCTTTGTTGCTCCGGTGATTTATGAGTACCCGGAGACTGATTCGATCTGGTCAAACGGCAACTACTATAATCGGTTTACCGGCTTAGTCTTCCAGTATACCGTTCCACTACCCTTTAATTTCTATTACTTGACCGGATGTTGCCTGCTGGTTGGCAGCGGTGTTTTCGAAAGGATCGGCTTGTTCGATGAGAGTTTCTTCATGTACGGCGAAGACGTAGAGTATTGTTTTCGGGCAGCGAGGCTGGGGGTTAAATATGGAGTGGTGCCTGAAGCCAGAATCTTTCACAAAGGGAGCAGATCTTCAGGGAACAATTCATTGTTCTACGAGTATCATATTAACCGCGGCCATCTGTTGCTCGGCGATAAACTGGCTCGCAGTTCCAAGGAGGCGAGATTAAGCCTTGCCCTCAAGTTGATCATGCTTTCGGTTCGAGCTTTCTGGCGAGCTCTCCGCTATGGCAATGGCAACTCATTGCGCGGACTTCGCATGGCCATTACTGAGATATTGGGGAACGAGGCTGGAGTCAAGAATACTCTGTGAGGTAAAGATTGCAGACACCGTGGAACGTTTTGGAATTCTGGAAAACTGTGCGTTCGGGATTAGAGCAAAGGCATCTATTGCTCGAGTGCGATGACAGCAAGTCTCGCCCGTCATGCCGACCTCGGATGTTCCTATCGGTTACTGTGCGAGCGGAACAGGGTGCTCCCACTGCCGGAAAGGTGCAACTTGCGGGCCCACTGACAAAGGTGTCTTGGTTGCAAGGATTGATTTGCTGGTGAACCCTGAGATCGATATCTTCCTGGCTGCCGAGATCATCTGCGCTGAACTGCCCCACTGCGCGGATCTCAGCGAACAGGCGCAGGTCGACTTGTATTTACATGCGAAAGCGGTTGACTTGCCCTGCTTCGAGTGGGGGCGAAAAGAAAGTTTTCTAACAGGAGGCGCCTATGATGACATCCCAGCTTCCTTATCGGGTGGTTGAGGAACCGGAG
>Ga0255347_1002252_pt1 | contig 28064 bp, 27 predicted proteins | sample wastewater_treat_2_FD_192479 | JGI IMG/M metagenome (GOLD analysis project Ga0255347, IMG submission 192479) | Wastewater microbial communities from Lulu Island WWTP, Vancouver, Canada - plant24 | ecosystem: Engineered > WWTP > Wastewater > Unclassified | place: Canada: Vancouver, British...
TACTCAATAGAACACAGCATTCTCGATTATAAAATTTCAGCCGATGACCTGAAGCTGTTCAATCCCTATCTTCATAAACTGAAAGAATTAATTGATCAAAACCGCCATCTTGACAAAAGGTCGCTTGCATCTCTGCTGATTGAGCATCGCGGTGATTTTGTGTCAGAATACTGTTTTACCATTCCCTGTTACGATATACTCCAGAAGGTCGCCTCGTATTCACCCATAGTCGAAATAGGCGCGGGCAGCGGTTACTGGGCCAGGTGCCTTGTTGAATTCGGGGCTGATGTTATGGCGTACGACAGATTCCCTCCGGGAGAGCAGAGCCCCTGGGACTGGCAGAACGCTAATTCATGGTTCGATGATTCATGGTTTAATATAGTTCAGGATGACGAATCCGCCGCTGCGGCACACCCTGACAGGACTCTCTTCATGGCGTGGCCCATGCCCGCAAGCCCAATGGCATACAACGCCCTGGTCAGCTACAGGAACGCGGGTGGTAGGACATTGATCTACATCGGAGACCCGCACCCTTCATCATCGGGGGATGAGCATTTCTACGGCGAACTGGCCCGTCACAGGGAGATCGAAAGGATTGACCTGTATGGCTGGCCCGGGATAAACGAAAAGCTTCTAATCTATTCTCTTGAGTAAATTCAGGCTCTATTCAGAAAAATCAGCCAGCGTCAGGTTCCGGGGAGGCTCTGACCCCTCGGAATATGCTCTGACCCCTGATTCTGCTTCCAGTGCTCCTCAGGGGCTCTGACCCTCCAGAGAAGGGGCTCTGACCCTCAGGTCTGTTTTTTAGAGACATAATAAAAAAATTGCAGAAATAGAGAAAATTAATTGACGTCGGAACAACGATCCATTATGATAATAATGTTCATAAAAAACTATGCTTATTCATGATTTTTTGAAAGCTCTGTTTTTTAATGGATTAGTTATTCTGAACAGAGTGCGAGTGAACAGCTATCACAAGCCATCCTGAGGGAAAGTGCCGGTTGAATCTGAGACGTATACTCCTGAGGGCATCTTAACAGGAACAAACTGATACGTGGAATGAACCTGTTAAGGCGTCTTAAGGGCAAGTTACCGGCGTTTATATCATCAAAGTCCTCCCCCCCTAAGAGACACTGATGATATTGAGGAAGCAGAGACCACATAAAGTACAGCAGCACAGACTGGTACTTTCCCGATGGATGGGGTATTCCACCCTTTTTTCTTGACGTAATTTTCCTTTTATGCTGATAATTACACGGTTAAAGATTATGGATAAATTCCGGCCCATACTTAAAAAATGCGATACTGGCGAGATTGTAATAGAGTATCTGCACTACCCGGCGGACAAACCCGATCTTGTTATGCTGCACGCGACTGGCTTTCTTCCCTGGATGTGGCACCCCATCGCTGAAAGGCTTGAAAAGAATTTTAATATCATTATCCCCTTTTTTTGCGACCACAGGTGGGCGCAGCCTGAAGAGGGGCTTAGCTGGCAGCTTCTAAGCGATGATCTTTACGCGATGTTCAGGGCTCTGGGGGTCAGAGCCCCCTTTATCGTGGGCCATTCAATGGGCGCCACTGTTGCCACACTCTGCAGCGCGCTCAATCCCCTTAACCCGGCAGCCATGGTTCTTATAGAGCCCATATATCTGCCGCAGATATTTTACGATCAGAAAATCACCGTGGAGCAGCACCCCCTTGCGTCAAGGTCAATAAAAAGGCGTAACCACTGGGAGTCCTCTGAACAGGTCAGGCATTATTTAAAAGGGAAAAAACTTTTTGCAAAATGGGACCCGCGCATGATGGACCTTTACATCCTGCATGGTATGATCTCTGCAGATTCGGGCAGCGGGCTTATGCTGGCGTGTTCGCCCGAAAAAGAGGCATCGCTTTTTATGGGGTGCAATGCGCGCGATCCCTGGCCGCTTCTTTCTGCGATTAAGTGCCCTGTACTGGTTGTCGAAGGCGGGATGAGTGAAAACAGGCTTTACATTGATCTTAAAAAGGTCGCATCCATGTTCCCGGCCGGTAAATATACAGAGGTTGAGCACGCGGGGCATCTTGTCCCTATGGAGCAGCCCGATATAGTGGCTGATTTATGCATAGATTTTTTTAAGGAATGATACCCGGTTCCGGCTCAGAACAGAATGATTGCCGGGTAATAAGTTCCGGTCTGCCCCTGATGTTCATGATTTTTTAAGTCCCCCTTGACAAAATAGGGGGATTTTTGGCAGTCTGAAAAAAATTTTGTTAGATGGTATCAATGATAAGTATTAAAGCAATAATCCGAAGAAAAAGCAAGTTCCCTGTAGTTCTTCCCCAGCGGGAACACTCCGTAGATAACAGGCAGATTGAACGTGGCGTAATTGATATAATGTACCGCCTTAAAAAGAACGGCTACAAGGCATACTTAGTGGGCGGGTGCGTCAGGGACATACTCCTCGGAATGCCGCCAAAGGATTTTGACATAGTGACTGACGCTCATCCTAAGCAGATAAAAAGGCTCTTTGCGCGCTGTTTTCTCATCGGCAGCCGTTTCCGTCTTGCTCACGTATATATCACTGCTGACAGGTTTATCGAGGTTGCCACATTCAGGGCCGCCATTGATCCGGCCGAGGTTCCCGATGGAGTAAAAAAGAATTACAACACATTCGGCAGCATCGAAGAGGACGCGTTCAGGCGGGACTTTACCATAAACTCGCTGTATTACAATTACGCTGACTCGACCATAATGGATTATACGGGCGGGCTGGCTGACATTAAAAAAAGGATACTGCGTTCAATAGGCGACCCGGCTGTCCGTTTCAGGGAGGATCCTGTACGCATAATCCGTGCGGCGCGGTTCTGCGCAAGGTTCGGGTTCAGGCTCTCGAGGCGGGATTACAAAGACGCAGTTGTAAACGCCTTTCGGGTAAGCGGGGCCAATGCCAACCGCCTGCTTGAGGAACTCTACAAGATACTTCGCTGCGGCGCTTCTGCCGCATCTTTTAAATACTTAGACCGGTTCGGCGTACTGCCTCACTGGATCCCCGAACTGGAACGGGCGCGTTATAACCATAAACTTATGGCACGCCTTGAGGCCCTTGACAGGCGCAGGCTTGCCGGTCAGGATATACCCGCGAGTGTGCTCATAACACTGCTTTTTTATGATATGTTCGACGGACTTAATGACAAACCCGATACTTTGCCCGGCACGCATGAATCCTTTGCTGAGGCGCGGAGCCTTTTTCGCCCGGTGGCAATGAGACTGCGGCTTTCCAGGAAAGAGACTGACCGCGTCCTGAACATAGTCACAAGGCAGAAGTCCTTTGTTCAGAGCGACGAACGCAAAAGAAATCCCCGCTTTGAAAAGAAGTTTGTGCGTAATGAGCACTTCGGCGATGCTCTCCTGTTTTTCGAAATACTTGCAGAATCTACGGGCGGCTACGAGGAGGAGATAAAGTACTGGAAAACCCTTGCTGCCGAGCCGACCGGGGGTCAGAGCGTCAGTAACCGGCCGGTTTCTGAACCTGGGAAAAAAGATCAGGCATCGGGCAGGCCGGGACAAAAGCCTTCGGAGAAAACCGCGCTATCAGGGGGCTCTGACCCCGCGGAAACCAGCGCGAATAAACCCGCTGTGCCAAAACCCCGCAGGCGGCGCAGAAAAAAATCCGTGACAAAAAATACGGTTGAGACTATGGCCGCTGAACAGAATGGCTGATTCATAGATTTTTAAGCTGAAACTGTACAAAAAATCAGTCCCGATCCCCGGTATATTCTGTAAAAATCCCGGAAGTTATTCCTGAAAAAACTTGACCATTCAGGCTCTGTTTTATTATATGACTATATCAGGATATATTGATATAGTGATTAAAACAGTTAATCTATTCAAGTCCTTGTCGGACAGTACCCGGCTCAGGATAATCGGACTCCTTAAAGACAATGAACTGAACGTGAACGAAATCGTCAGCCTGCTGAACATGGGGCAGTCGCGTGTCTCGCGGCACCTGAAGATACTCTCCGATGCGGGGCTGCTTGCGTCAAGAAAAGAGGGGCTCCGGGTCTTTTACAGCCTGGCGCGTGAAGGGTTCTGGGGCAGGATCAGCGGCAGTGTTTTTGACGAACTCGCCGGGGTCGCGGAATGCAGGGATGATGCGGCAAGGCTCCGGACGCATCTGTCCGAGCGCGCGGAGCGGGGCATGGAATATTTTAATACCATTGCCGCCGACTGGAACAGGATCAGGCGCATAATTCTTGGAGGACTTGACCTGGACAGCAAAATTTTAGGCTGTATTGGCAGGGGCATGGTCGTGGCGGACCTGGGCTGCGGCAGCGGTGAGCTTGCTTTTAAACTCCTCACAAAGGCTGACAGGGTTATAGGTGTTGACCGTTCCCCGGCCATGCTTGCAGAGGCCAGAAGGCTTCTGCAACAGAGCAATGGAAGGATTGACCTCAGGCTTGGTGAACTGGATCACCTGCCGCTGCTTAATGCCGAGGTTGACGCGGTCGTAATAAGCATGGTCCTTCATTATCTCGATGAACAGCAGCAGGCGGTTAATGAAGCCGGAAGGGTCTTAAGGCCCGGAGGCCTGCTAATTATTGCGGAACTTAAAAATCATGAAAACGAAAAGATGCGCAGCGTTTACGGGCACAGAAGGCTGGGCTTTTCAAAGGAAACTGCGGCTGGCTGGATTAAAAGTGCCGGATTGTTTTTAAAGAGCCGTAAAAACTTTAAGGCAGGCGAGGGGCTCACGGCAGTTGTATATGTGGCTGAAAAGATGCAAAAAGCGGCCAATATTAAATGACAGGGCGCAGCAGAAAACAGTAAATAATATACAGGAGAAATGTATGAACATAAAAATGAAAGATGGTGTTATGGAATTTGATCCAAAACAGCCCAGCGTTGTAGCGGATATCAGCCTTGCGGAATGGGGCAGAAAGGAGATTATACTTGCCGAGGCCGAGATGCCGGGACTTATGTCAGTCCGTGAAAAATATGGTAAAACAAAACCTTTAAAGGGGCTTCGCGTCACAGGCAGCCTGCACATGACCATACAGACAGCGGTGCTCATTGAAACACTTGTTGAACTTGGAGCTGATGTGCGCTGGGCGTCGTGCAATATATTCTCAACGCAGGACCATGCGGCCGCGGCAATCGCGAAGACGGGCAAGTGCAGGGTCTACGCGTGGAAGGGAGAGACTCTCGAAGAATACTGGTGGTGCACAGAGATGGCTCTCACATGGCCTGACGGTAAAGGCCCCGACCTTATTGTAGATGACGGCGGCGACGCGACCCTCTTTGTTCACGAGTGTTACAGGGCCGAGGCTGATCCATCATCCCTGAATAAAAAGTATGACCACAAAGAGATGCAGATCATAATGGACCGCGTAAAGGCCAGCGTCAGGCGTACACCAAAGAGGTGGACCGAAGACGTTAAGCATATTCGCGGCGTGTCCGAAGAGACCACAACGGGCGTGCACAGACTTTATAACATGGAGAAAAAAGGTGAACTGCTCTTCCCGGCAATCAATGTGAACGATTCAGTGACCAAGTCAAAGTTCGACAACCTCTACGGCTGCCGCGAGTCACTCGCCGACGGTATCAAGCGCGCGACCGATATCATGGTTGCCGGCAAGGTTGTTGTTGTTGCCGGTTACGGCGACGTGGGCAAGGGATGCGCCCAGTCAATGAGATGGTTCGGCGCGAGGGTACTCATTACAGAAATTGACCCGATCTGCGCGCTGCAGGCCGCGATGGAGGGCTACGAGGTTACCACCATGGACAGGGTCGCGGCAGAGGGGGACATCTTTGTAACCGCAACTGGTAACCTTGATGTTATTACCGGCAAACACATGGAACAGATGAAGGATGGGGCCATTGTGTGCAACATAGGGCACTTCGACAGCGAGATAGCAATGCATTATCTTGAGAATAATAAAAAGTGTAAAAAGGATACAATAAAGCCGCAGGTGGACAAGTGGACTTTAGAATCGGGCAGGTCAATCATTGTACTTGCAGAGGGGCGCCTTGTTAACTTAGGATGCGCAACCGGCCACCCCAGTTTTGTAATGAGCAACAGCTTTACCAACCAGGTTCTTGCCCAGATTGAGCTTGCGGAAAAGAAGCTCGAAAAGAAGGTCTATACCCTGCCCAAGAAGCTCGATGAAGAGGTTGCAAGGCTGCACCTTGCAAAACTCGGCGTTAAGCTTACAAGGCTTACCAGGGAACAGGCGGATTATATCGGTGTTCCGGTTAACGGGCCGTATAAACCTGATCATTACAGGTACTAAGAGTGGAGTTATGGTGTTATAAAAAAAGGGGCTAATCAGCCCCTTTTTTATAGACCGGGTTGCCACTGAGCAGAGACAAGAATCCGTCATCGCCTTAACCCTTGCCCGCTGCGAGTGATTTAAGGAAGTTGTCATAATTAACCTCGCTTAAAGCGTCTATCTCATCTATAATAAATCCTATGGCTATATGTTTTGTTTTATATGTTATATGTTTTACAGTTGCAAGAATTGACGCATTCGTCTGATCGGGAAAATTCATGTCTAAGTAAACTTTACTCCCTTCCTTGAAGTATCGGATAAATTTTTTTTCATTGAAAACAATGCCGAATCCCTGCTTTGAAAAACTATTAACAATAAATTTTTCATTTCCAATGGAAAAAATATCGGCCTTTCTGAACATGTCATCAATCTGAGCAGAATATTTTTTTATTGTATTGTAGCTTATTTTAGACATCGGCAGAGTGCCGTTAATCTGGATGTATCCATAGGGCATTTTTGTTTTATAAAGAAAGGGGACAGAAGCCTCTGAAATAAAATTTTTATGCTTCAGGCTTATATCGCTGGCATAAATATTTTTCATATAATACTGAAACATATTTTTGTCTTTTGAGCTCTCCGGAGAGGTGACATCTGCAATATACACGGGTGTTTTTTTACTGGAGAAATATTTCATCCTTGGGTCTGACACGCCTTCATTAATTAAATATATTTTTACCGATTCAAAAGCCCCCTCCATGTCTGACATTATCGCATCTTTGATCTTATCAACAACCTGTAGCCTCTGTGTAAGGATATTGTGTATAATAAAATCTGAAATTATGTTGGTTACATAGACAATTTTCTTTCCGCTATTGTCATCCAGGGGAATTCTTTCTTCAAGTCTGGACTGGCCTATAAACTGAAATTTTAAAGGCAGAAAGATAAAAACATCATCCTCCTGCTTTTCAATAAATTTCAAATAGAGATAGATAGTATATTGTTCATTTTTAAATTCGACGGTGCAGTCATCAGGAACATTTTTAATGTCCGGGACCCGGAATCCGGCCTGGCCGTTTGTATAACCCAGAAACTTTGCAGGCAGACTTCTTCCTTTCAGCCTGAGCAGCAGGCTGCTGTTTATAAAAAATCTGTTAAAAATTTCTTCAAACCGGGATTTGTCAGATAATGTTTTAATCTGGTCAATCATTGTTATTCCCCAAATAATTTACTTTATTGAAGCAATTAAGTCAAGCATGTAAGGTGCTAATGCTTATTTCCACAATGACCCGTGGAAGAGCGCAGTTTATTTCTTCACTTTTTTAGTGCGCCCGCGCTTATTATATATCTCTTTGAGTATATCAGGAATTCTACCCATGACTTTTTCTGATCAAGAGGGGATCTGCGCAAGAAGTTCATTAGAATCACTCTGCCCGTCAGGGAGAGAACTTATGGTTTATCGCATTTTATCGATGTTCATGCGGATAGGGCTGGCGGGATAGAATTTAAGGATGTGAATAACCCGCAACCTGCAGGCGCGGCTGCGGGTTATCAGCAGTATCAGGCTGCATCAGGTCTGTAAATATCGAAATAATAATTTCTGTGTTCCCTTTTAATTGTTACTCCCCAGCCTTCATTTTCCCAGAAAGCCTGAAAGCTTTTAGCCTGTGAGAATGTTAAGACTGCCGTGGGATTGATTGTGCAGAATTTTGTATCATCCCAGTTTACCCTTTTCATGGTTACCCATGCTTCTGCTATGACTTTTTTAAGCACTGGTTCTTCGTGAGGCGCTGCTACTTTCAGATCGTCAAGTCCGTAACCTGCCATTGTGATCTCCTTATCAAAAAATTAGATATATAATAAAATAATATCAGACAATAATCTGTCAATATAATTATCGGAAATCGCGGGGTTTTTTATTTTTGAATAACAAAAATACACATAAAAAATGCCGTTTTTTCAGAGTTAATTCCCTGACAAAAACCTTCAATGCGGATGATTTAAAGGCGTTTTGCATAAATAAGAAACTAATTCTCACAAGAATCGGGCTTTTCAAAGACGAAAACCAGGCCTGCTAAACAGTTTTCATGGGGTCAGAGCCCCTTTCTCTGAGGGGTCAGAGCCTCCTTCGCACGCAGAGGGGTCAGAGCCCCTTTCTCTGAGGGGTCCTCCTTCCCTGAAACTTTTTAAATAAAGAGGGGTGACAAATTTTAAGCGGTATGGACAAAATATCCATAAACAGTAAAGAATTAATAGAAAATGGAGGGTTTATGAAGGTAGCAGTACTTAACGGCAGCCCCAAGGGGGAACTAAGCGTTACAGAGCAGTATGTAAGATTTATTGAAAAGAAAATCCCTGAACATGAATACGAATATATTAATATATCCAAGCAGATAAATAAAATTGAGGAGGACCAGGGCCTTTTTGGAGATATCACCGCAAAGATTGCCGGTGCTGATCTGATTATATGGAGCGTCCCTCTGTATGTATGCCTTGTCCCTTCCCAGTATAAAAGATTTATTGAACTTATCTGGGAGCGCGGATCTGAATCGGTTTTTAGGGGTAAATACGCCGCAGTGATTACCACATCGATACATTTTTTTGATAACAATGCTCATAATTATATGCGCGGGATCTGTGACGATCTGGGCATGGTCTTTGCCGGATCATTCTCCCCAGATATGTATGACATAATGAAGCAGGAGGGCCGTGATAAACTGATCCGTTTTGCCGAATCATGTTTTGATATTGTTAACCGCAACTTGCTGATTCCAAGAGCTTTTGACATGCCCGATTACCGCATGCCTGTCTATAAGCCGGCCGGTAATCCCGTAAAGGCTGATGCCGGGGACAGGCGTGTACTCATACTCTCTGACAGGCGGTATATCAATGATAACATGGGGAACATGATTACCCGGCTCGCGTCTGCTTTTAACGGCGATGTCCGCGTCATGTCCCTCTCTGATGTTGATATAAGCGGCGGTTGTCTTGGATGCTGCCAGTGCGGATTCGACTACAGGTGCGTATATACAGGTAAGGATGGATTTATCAGTTTTTATAAGAATGAAATAATGACATCAGATATAATAGTTATGGCTGGCGAAATCAAGGACAGATATCTTTCTGCCAGATGGAAGCAGATGCTTGACCGCAGCTTCTTTAATACCCATACTCCCACACTGATCGGAAAACAGATCGCCTTTCTCGTTTCGGGGCCGCTTCGAAGTATAGCAAACCTGCGCGAAATAATGAAAGCCTATACCGAATTTCAGCGCGCTAATCTTGCCGGTATTGTCACAGATGAACAGGAATCGGCTTTAACCGACAGGCTTATAGACTCGCTTGCGTTGAACCTGGTGGAATATGCCAATAAAGGGTACGTGGGCCCGCAGACTTTCTTAGGTTACGGCGGTACCAAGATTTTCAGGGATGACGTATGGGGCCGGCTGAGATTTGTTTTCCAGGCCGATCATAAATATTACGAAGAGAACGGCTTTTATGATTTTCCCCAGGATGATAAAAAGGTCATTGATATGAATGAAAAAATGATGACCCTTACAGCAAATCCTGAAATGAGAGAGAACATAAGGAAGATGATTAAAAGTGAAATGGTTAAACCGATAAAGGATATTGTTAGTAGAAAGTAAAAATATTACAGGGCATGCGCCGGCAATATGATTAGCTCTATTCAGTTAAACATATTTATTTTACAGAGAGTAAAAACGAAGATCAGCCTGACTCTTCGATAATTATTGACAAAAAAATTCTGAGATGTCTGTTTAAGTGAAGAGATAACATCAAGTTATTCTGAATAATGTTAAATAGTTATACAGGATCGACCAACAGGTATGAATCTTAAAGATATAGGTATAATGGCAACCACCCGTTCCATTGAAAAGCTGAGGAACAGGTTTTTTCTGCCCTCGTTTCTGCACGACATGCTGAAGATGGGAATCGGCGGGCTTTCAGGCGGGAACAGGGTTACGCTCATAGCCGGAGGTGACAAATTTGTTGACACCGTACTGGATTCTATGTCGAAGGCTGAAAAAAGTATTAACCTTGAGTCATACATATTCAGTAGCGACAATGTCGGTATGCTTGTGGCGGAAAAGCTTGCGGAGAAGGCGCGCTCCGGGGTTGAGGTTAATGTTATATACGATGCGATAGGTTCAATCAGGGCATCCTCGCAGATGTTTAACATGATGCGTGATGCCGGGGTCGAGATAATTGAATTTCATCCAATTTTGCCGTGGAAAAAAAACTGGGGGTTAACTTTCAGGGATCACAGAAAGGTTCTTGTGATCGACGGGGTCAAGGCCTTTGTGGGGGGCATAAACATAGGCAAGGAGTACGCGGGTAAAAAATACAAAGGCGATTCATGGCGCGATACTCATGTTATGGTCGAGGGGCCAGCGGTTAAGGATGTGCAGTTTTTTTTCATGGAGAACTGGTACAGGAACGGCGGTTCCGTAATGAACGCAGGCCGTCATTTCCCTGACATTGAAGAGGCAGGGGAAAAACTTCTGATGGTACTCTGCTCGCGTGCAAGACGCAACGTTAAGCCTGTGCATGAATCATATCTTTCGGCTATGAAGAATGCGCGCCATTCCATTTACATAACCAACGCCTATTTTGTTCCCGACGCAAAGATATTCAGAAAACTGATCAAGGCAGCAGAGAGGGGCGTTGACGTCAGGCTGCTGCTTCCGGGGGAATCGGACATCGCAATTGTAAAGTATGCCAGCATGTATCTTTACAAGCGCTATCTCAAGAATAATATCAGGATATTCGAATACCAGCAGTCCATACTTCACGCCAAGACGGCTGTTATTGACGGAGTCTGGTCCACGGTGGGTTCATCGAACTTAGACCGCCGCAGTTTCAGAAAAAATCTTGAGATGAATGTTGTCGTGCTTGACCAGAGATTTGGCGACCAGATGGAAGTGATGTTCATGAAAGATCTGGAAAAAAGCAAAGAGATTATACTTCAGAAATTCCAGCGCCGCAGCCTGTACCTCTTTCTGCTTGAATGGTTATGCTACAGGTTCAGGAATCTTTTGTAAGCATACAGACAGGCCCTAAACAGATACCATTGTTGAAGAGGCCAGAAAGGGCAACTGTGATATATTTGCCTCACTGCCTGCAGTGGCACATGGCGCGGGAAAACCCCATCCTGCTAAAAAAATCTTGACATACCTTGCTGCCGCTGTTTTCTGGTCTATGGTAATGAAACATGGTTTTTGAAAGATCAAACATGGTATATTTCTTCGCTTTTATGATAATCGGGGCAATACTCGGGTCAGCGCTGGGAAGCCTTATTGTGAAATTCGCTCCGGGTTTGAAGATAATTACCGAATCTCTCACAGAGCCCATAGGTTTCAACCTTGAGATTATCAGTCTCAGCTTTAAGTTAAATCTTGCTTCTCTCATAGGACTTGTTCTGGGGATAGTAATTTTTCGCAAGGTTTAAGGCCGTGCCTGCGGCTATCAAAAGTATCCTGGTTGTTAAGGGTATGGATTTAAACCGGTTTTAGACTGGTTGCCTCATTCCTGAAGAATAGGCAATAAGTATCAATCAGTTTTGCCCATGGTCAGTCCCGCGTGGATTGTTAAATCCGGCGAGCGTAATCATGCGCAATTTTAATAACGGTTGTTCCGTTTATCATGCGGTAGGATTATATTTTTCCCGATGTTCGGCCTGTCATTTTGAACGAATGTGAGAAATCTGAATTTTTAAAGCAGTTAAGAGATTTCCCGGTCGTAAATGTTTCCTTGAAATGACAATGGCATGTAAAACAATCCCGGGGAACCATAATGAGGCTTATGCCCTTCTGCCGAAGATTATTAATTTTATTACAGGGGGTACCTAATTGGCAGTTGTATCAATGAAGGCTTTACTTGAATCCGGTGTGCATTTCGGCCACCAGACGAGGCGATGGAATCCTAAAATGTCGCAGTTTATATTTACAGCGAGAAACGGCATTCATATCATCGATTTGCAGAAAACAATGCAGAGGATCAAGGTCGCTTATTCAGCGATGAGAGACCTTTCAGCTAACGGCGGTAAAATTCTTTTCGTGGGAACAAAAAAACAGGCGCAGGGAGCAATCGTTGAGTATGCTGAAAAATGCGGCATGTATTATGTTTCTGAAAGATGGCTCGGCGGACTTCTTACGAATTTTAAAACAGTAAGCAATTCAATCCAGAGGCTTAAAGAGCTCGAAAGGATGCAGGAGAATGACTCCTGGGATGCTGAAACTAAAAAAGAAATTCTTGAACTGCAGCGGGAACTTGCCAAGAAAAACAAGATCCTCAGCGGCATTAAAAATATGACAACACTTCCCGACGCGCTTTTTATAATTGATCCCAAGCGCGAGAGCATCGCGGTTCAGGAGGCTCAGAAACTCGGAATTCCGATTTTTGCTGTTGTCGACACAAACTGTAATCCCGATGACATAGACTATCCAATACCCGGCAACGATGACGCCATCAGGGCAATCGCGCTCTTTCTTGAGGTTATGGCAAAGGCGGTTATTGAAGGCCAGTCAGGCGGGCAGTCAAGCGATATAGATTTTGAAGACGAGGATGACGCCCGGGTCGCGGCTGCTGCGGATGTTGCAGAGGATGAGACTGATGTTAAAGTGGATGAGTCTGATGTTAAAGAGGTCTTGAAAGAAAAGGATACTGTTCATGAAGTGGAACAGGCCGACCAGTGGTAGTAACCATGAAACAGATTATTTTATAATCTGTTTTTTTGATGTAATTATGTAAACAGGACATATCTGGTGGTCTGCGGAAGTTTGTCATACCGGCTTGCAGTGAAACGGGATGACATAAATTTTCAATGGGATTTCATCTGACCAAATAATTGAAAATTAACTGAATATTAAAGGAGTATTAAAGTGGCTGAAGTAACAAGTGCGATGATAAAAGAACTCAGGGATAAAACACAGGCCGGCATGGTTGATTGCAAAAAGGCCCTGGTTGAGTCTGGCGGAGATATGGAAAAAGCAGTTGAGAGCCTGAGGAAAAAGGGCTTAGCTTCTGCTGATAAGAAGATGGGGACTGAAGTTACAGAAGGTATAATCTCATCATACATTCATAATAACAACAAGCTTGGCGTTATTCTCGAGCTCAAGTGTATGACAGACTTTGTGGCAAGGAATGATGACTTTGTGGCTCTTGCGAAGGAGCTTGCGATGCAGGTTGCTGCTGCGAATCCCCTTTACATAAAACCCGAAGATGTACCTTCGGAGATTCTCGAAAAAGAAAAAGAGATATACAGGGAGCAGATGAAGAGTTCGGGTAAACCGGACAACGTAATCGAAAAAATAGTTGAAGGTAAACTGTCCAAGTTCTATTCTGATGTATGCCTGCTTGAACAGGAATATATAAAAGACAGCAGCATTAAAATCAAGGATCTGATCAAAGAAAAAATAGCAGTCTTCAAGGAGAACATTGAAGTTGGCAGATTCTCAAGATTCCAGATAGGGACAAAGTAATATATGTTAGAGGAATTGACACCGCGTTATAAAAGGATACTTCTTAAGCTGAGCGGCGAGGCGCTTGCCGGCGAGGGCAAGACCGGAATCAATCCTGACGTAATCAATCAGATCGCGTCAGAGGTCAAGGATGTCGCAGAGATCGGGGTGGAGGTTGCCATGGTCATAGGCGCCGGAAATATTTTCAGAGGCGCCATGGCCGAAGCCCTCGGCATCAGCAGGTCTACCGGCGACTTTATGGGGATGCTTGCCACAGTTATGAACTCGATGGCTGTTGAAAACACCCTTGAAAAAATGAACGTCTCAACAAGGGTTCTTACGGCAATCGAAATGAAGCACGTGGCCGAGCCGTATACCATACAGAAGGCCGATGATCATCTGAAAAAAGGACGCATAGTGATTGCAGCCGGCGGAACCGGCCATCCTTACTTCACCACCGATACGGCTGCCAGCCTCAGGGCTGTTGAACTTGGAGCTGATGTTCTGCTCAAGGCAACAAGGGTTGACGGCGTTTATACCGGAGATCCTGAAAAGGATCCGTCAGCTGAAAAGATTGATGATATTTCGTTCATTGAAATGATAACAAGACAGCTCAGGGTCATGGACCTTACGGCCATTTCCCTCTGCATGGATAATAATCTTCCGATAATTGTGTTTAACCTCTTCGAGAAAGGTTCTCTTAAAAAAATCGTGCTCGGAGATAAAATCGGGACAAAAATTTTCTGATATGGAGGTAATTTACTATGTTAAATGACATCTTGAGCGATGTTGAAGAACGGATGCAGAAGAGCATAAAGGCCCTCCAGAGGGATTTTTCCACAATACGCACAGGCAGGGCCAATCCGGCCATGTTTGAGGGACTTAAAGTAAATGTTTACGGTTCCGAGATGCCGCTGAACCAGGTTGCCACCATATCAATACCTGAACCCAGGCTCGTAGTAATTCAGCCCTGGGATAAAAGCAATCTTGGCGAAGTGGAAAAGGCCATACTCAGGTCCGATCTGTCAATAACCCCTTCCAGCGACGGGAACCTGATCCGCCTGCAGATACCTGAACTCACAGAGGAGAGAAGAAAGGAATACGTAAAGCTTGCAAAGGGAAAGTCCGAGGAGTGCAAGATTGCAATCCGTAATATACGCAGGGACGGCAATGAAATGGTTAAATCCCTCGAAAAGGATAAGGAAATAACCGAAGATGAATCAAAGAGCACACAGGATAAAATTCAGAAACTAACTGATAAATATATTGACGAAGCACAGAAATTTACGGATAATAAAGAAAAGGAGATTCTCAGCCTTTAGAAATTAACTTTAGCGCCTGTTCGCCGGTCTTTTCCCTGGACTATTCAGCGGCAGGTTAATTTTTTCTGACCCGGGGTCAATGGAAAACATAAAAAAAATGATCAAGCCCAGCCCCGTCCCGAAACACGTGGGCATAATCATGGATGGAAACGGCCGCTGGGCAAAGATGCGTAATCTGTCCAGGAGCGAGGGTCACAAATGCGGCGCGAATGTAATTGAACCGTTTATGGATGCCGCTATTGATCTTGGCATAAAGGCTGTTTCGCTGTACGCGTTTTCAGTTGAGAACTGGTCGCGGCCTGTTTCCGAGGTCAGGGGATTATGGGATCTGCTGGAATATTTTTTTAACACAAAGCTTGCCTCAATAAAAGAAAAAGATATAAGAATTAAGCATTCGGGTTCCCTCAGGGGACTGCCCCCATCTACAAAAAAAGCAATCCTGCAGGCTGTCGATGAAACCGCCGGAAACAAAAAGATCACTCTTAATTTCTGCGTTAACTACGGCAGCAGGCAGGAGATAGTAAAGGCTGTAAACGACTGGGCCGCCTCACTGAAAAAGCCGGAAAAACTTACAGAGAAGAAACTCGAAAAATTTCTATACACTTCTGATCTGCCTCAGCTTGACCTGTTAATAAGAACAAGCGGTGAATACAGGATCAGCAATTTTTTGCTCTGGCAGGCTGCTTACGCCGAGTTGTATTTTACTGACATTCTCTGGCCCGACTTCAGGCCTGAAGACCTTTACGAATCAATTGTTGAATTTCAAAAGAGAGAAAGGAGGTTCGGAGGAATATGAGCGTACTTAATAAAGAGACAATGACGCGGATTCTGAGCGCGATAGTAACCCTTCCTGTTCTTGCGTATGTGGTTATAACTGATGATTTTTATTCACTGCCAATATTTTTCGCTTCATGTATAATATCGCTTACCTGTCTTTATGAATACTATATGATTACATATAAAAGCGAAGATGAAAAAGCTTTTATAAAGACCGGCATGCTGGCGGGATTTTTTATCAACTTAGTAATGTTTCTCTACGCCTTCGGCAAACCCCTCGGATTTTCAGGGATTGTTTCAGGTTTCGACGCAAGGCTGATTATCGGTTTTATGGTTATTTTCGTGGCAGCGGTGCTGACCCTTCAGCTCTTTACACGACCGCTTAAAGGCGGGGTTTATTCAATGGCCGTAACTTTTTTTGGGGTAATTTATATTGTACTCTTCATTTCGCATCTTATACTGCTCAAGTCTCTCAGGGATGGCGGCAGTTACATAATACTGCTTGTAGCCGTGGTGATGTTAAATGATACCGGAGCTTACTTCGGCGGTATAATGTTCGGCAGGCATAAGGCGAAGATTGCGGCCTCGCCTAACAAGTCCTGGGAGGGTTATTTTTTCGGTCTCCTTTTCGGACTTATCGCATTTATTCTGGGCAATCAGTTTATCGCGTCGTTCATAATAAAGGGGCCTTCGATTTTTACCATGCTTGAAAGCGCAATTCTGGGCATAACAATAAGCATACTCGCTGATATCGGCGATCTTGTTGAGTCCGCGGTAAAACGCGACGGCGGTATAAAGGATTCGGGCAGGATTATCCCCGGGCATGGAGGTATGTGGGATGTTTTTGACGCAGTGATCTTTGTCCTTCCATTCTTTTACTACTACCTCGTCTTTAAGGGGATACCCTGAAAGCAATGCAGCGCGTAACTGTACTCGGTTCAACTGGTTCCATAGGCCTATCCTCGCTTAAGGTAATCAGATCCCTGCCTGAAAGATTCAGTATTTGCGGACTTGCCTGTAACAGTAACCTTAAATTATTGTCAGAACAGATAGCTGAATTCATGCCAGCAACTGTTGCCGTTGTTGACCGTTCAGCGTGTGAATCGTCTTATTTCAGGGAACTGAAGAGTTTGTATAAAAACGTCGAGTTCCTTGAGGGGGATTCGGGCATACGCGAGCTCGCGGGCCGTCCCTGTGACATTACGGTTTCGGCAATTGTCGGATCAGCAGGACTTGCCCCGTCCATAGCAGCCCTTGACAGCTGCAAAAGGCTCGCGCTGGCCAACAAAGAGACCCTTGTCATGGCAGGGGATATTTTTATTAAGCTGGCTGCTGCCAGAGGAGTTGAACTGATACCGGTTGACAGTGAGCATAGTGCGGTATTTTCACTGATTCATAATCTGGGAAAAGATGAAATAGAGCGTATAATACTCACTGCATCCGGAGGAAGCCTCAGGGACTATCCGGTTGCGGAACTCAGCAGGGTAACGCCGGAGGCAGCCCTTAAACATCCGACCTGGAGCATGGGGAGCAAGATCACCATAGACTCGGCTACCATGATGAACAAGGGGCTTGAGGTGATAGAGGCGCATCACCTGTTTGGACTGGATTATGACAGGATTAGCGTCATAATCCATCCCGAGAGTGTGATTCACTCAATGGTCGAAACAGTTGATGGCGCTGTGTACGCGCACATGGGTGTTACAGACATGGTGTTTCCCATACTGGCAGCTCTGACCTGGCCTGAAAAGATCAGGAACAGTTTCGGCAGGCTGGACCTTGCGAAAACGGGCAGCCTTAACTTCAGGCCGCATGACAGCGAAAAGTACCCCGCGCTTGACCTGTGTTATGCTGCGGGCCGCAAAGGGGGCAATCTCCCAGTAGTTCTTAATGCCGCCAATGAAATTGCGGTTTATGCTTTTCTTGACAGAAAGGCGGATTATATGGATATTGTCAGAACAGTTGAGAAAACAATGGCACGGGTGGCATATATTGCGAGCCCGGGTATAGAGGAAATATTTGAATCACACAGAGAGGCCATGGACACGGCGCTCTCTTTAATCAGGGAGAAAAAGAAATGATGACTTTATCATATATTGCGGGAGCGGTAGTGCTTCTCGGCTTCTGCATATTTGTACATGAACTGGGCCATCTTCTTGGCGGTAAGATGGTCGGAATAAAGGCCAGGGTCTTTTCAATGGGGTATGGTCCCGGGTTTATAAAGAAAAAGATAGGCAATACTACATACCAGATTACACTTATTCCATTCGGCGGGTACTGCCAGTTTTATGGCGACGATCCCACTCAGGAAAGAACGGGTGAGAAGTATGAGTTCTTTTCGGCACACCCGTTAAAGCGTATAGTGACTGTGGCTATGGGCCCCATTTTTAACCTGATATTCGGCATAATGCTTTTCTTCATGATGAACATAATAGGGTATGACCGTGAGTCTAACCTTGTTATGGTGCCTTCGGAATATATATCAGAAGAATACACTTCACCCGCTTATGCTGCGGGCATACAGACAGGCGACAGAATTGTTGCCATTGACGGCAAAGAGGTAAAGTCTTTTGCGGACATCCAGGCTGCGGTGTTTTTTTCTGAGGGTAAAGAACTGTTTATTACGGCAGAAAGAAAAGCTGAACGCAAGAATTTTGCTGTCAGGCCTTCGATGGATAGATACGAAAGCCGTTTTACAATAGGAGTAATGCCCTATTCCGAGGGTATTGCGGTCAAACGTGTAGTCAGGGGGAGCATCGCTGAAAAATCCGGCCTTGCTGATAAAGATATTATCTACAGTGTAAACTCTGTCAAGGTATATACGCCCTATGACCTTAACAGGGTAATACATAAAGGTGATGGCGAAGTCGTTCTTGGCTACAGGCGTAATGGTGAAGATAAAACAGTATCGTTTAAACCGGTAATTAAGGATATTTACACAATCACATCACCTGATATGAAGAAAAGGGATGTGATTCCAGGCAACGAGGAATTCGAATCACTGATAGCCTCGGGCGCTGTTAAAATTGACGGTAAAATTATATTCTCTTATGCTGAATTCAGAAAGGAGATCGAAAAGGCTTTCGGCAGGGATGTTCAACTCGACATAGAGAACAGGCAGATAGCCGGCAGGGCCACTGTTGAACAGAGGCCCATGATGGGCGCTGAGCTGGCTTTTGCGGGGAACTTTGACATGGCTTTTGTGCAGTATGGCATAGGTGAAAGTTTTACGCGCTCATTTACTGAAGCCTGGGATTTTCTCGCTATGAACATTAAGGGTTTCGGTATGCTCTTCAGGGGAAAGCTTGACCTTCAGGAGAACCTGGCGGGGCCTGTAAGGATGGTGATGATAGCGGGTGATGTTCTTTACTACAGGGGTGTGGTTGATTTTATTCTTCTTATGGCGAAGATTTCGATAATACTGATGTTCATGAACCTTCTGCCCATACCGGCAGTTGATGGCAGCCATATACTCTTCTATCTGATTGAAGCTGTAAGAGGGAAGCCGATAAATGCTGCCCTGATGGCAAGGATAATGACCTTCGGTATATTGTTTCTCATAGTTCTGGGGGTTCTTGTTATAATAAATGACATATCGATGATACCGGCTGTACAGAATCTTTTCAGGTAGCATTTAAATGTATATTGTGGGGTTAATATTATGTTTAAAAAAATCTGGGGCAGCAGTACTGCCTTTAGTGACGAGGTAATTAAAGCGCTCAAGGCGCATAAAGTGGGAGAAATGCTTCCTGACGACGAGGTCTTTGCATTTATATATGAGCGATTGGACGGCCCCGGTATCCCGATGATGATATGTGCCAGGAAAGAAACGCAGTACATATATATTGATAATGATGAATTTATATCTCTTGTGAAGGATGCCAGGCCGGAATGGGTTCTTGGAACTGACCGTAATATTGTCAGACTTATGATGATGTATAATATATATGGCAGGCAGCTTCTGATAAGCTTTAATTATGACCTTAATGATGATAAGAGTCAAAATGCCATAAAACTTCTTGTAAAAAAGAAGGAATTTAACCTGAATTACCTCAATATGCTTTACGGTGGACTTGTTCTTGAAAGCCGGACAAAGTTCCGGCTTCCTGAACGTATTATTGATGAATTGAAACAGCTTTAACAAAAAAGGCATTGCCCCCGCAATGCCTTCTGACCTTTTATCCTTTACCAGATATCCATGCTCTAAGGCGCCGGCCCCGCCGCCCCGGGCGGCGGGTTGTGTACGCTTAGCTATGGGTGATCTGGATTTTTTTCGGCTTAACCTTTTCAGTTTTGCTGAGTAAAATGTTGAGCACTCCATTTTCAAGTTTTGCCTCGATTTTATTCCGGTCTATCTCGTTGCCGACCCTGAATGCCCTGTAAAAATCTCTTATGCCGAATTCAGAGTATTTAAGGGTATCTTCTGCTTCATCATTTGCCGCCCTGACAGTAACTCTGAGTTCGTCGTTTTCAATTACTATATCGATATTCTCCCTAACTGCACCCGGTATCTCCATCTTTAGTGAATAGCTTTCAGGAGTCTCACAGATGTCAGTAAGTGGGATATAGACCTTTTTCTGTTCACCGTTCGCGTAAGTGACATTCCTTTCTATCATAATGTGCCTCCTTATTTAATTTTAATTTTCTTTGGTTTTGCATCTTCTGATTTATGGAGGGTGACAGAAAGCACACCATTAATCAGATCAGCCTTTATGGTTTCAGTGTTTACCCGGTACGGGAGTTTTATGGCTCTTTTAAATTCACCGAATCTCCTCTCTTTTCTGATATAAGTATCAGCGGTATAATCACTCTTCTTTTCGCCGCTTATAACCAGGTTGTCCTCGATAATCTGCATGTCGAGATCATTGGGCCCAATTCCGGGAACAAGCGCCCTAACAATAACTTTGTCATCGGAACTGTATATCCTTACCGGCGGTATGCCTGAAACCGGTTCATACGCAGTCTCCCTGAAAAAGTCATCAAATAGGCCCTTTAGCTGGAACATGTTATCAAAAAGATTATAATTATACATACCTTACCTCCTTAATTTATATCAATTTTAATTCTTCTGGATTCATCCGTTTTCGGTTTCTCAATTGTCACTTCAAGAACACCATTTTTAAGCTGAGCCTTTACGTCGTCTGAATCAACACCATCAGGCAGTGAAATAGACCTTGAAAAAGAGCCGAATCTTCTTTCGCTTACAAAGCAGTTTTTACCTGAAGATTCCTGATTTTCTTCGCGTCTTGTGCCTGATACTGTTAAAACATTGTCCTGCAGATTCAGGTCAAGATCCTTCTCTTCGATCCCGGCAACATCCGCTTTGATGTGGATGTATTTATCATCCTCGTAAACATCAACAGCAGGAAGCCATTCGGAATCGAACATTGACGTAGTTTTCAGGTTGAAAAAGTCATCAAATAGTCTGTCAATTCCGTGCCTGAGTGTGTTTGGATTAGCCCTGAGGCTGTTATTTCGTTTTGTTATTCCAAATTTCATATTCAACCTCCCATGAGTATTCATTATATTGTTAGCACTCGCTAATGATGAGTGCTAACAATATAATACCTAATTTGACCCCCTTCGTCAAGTATAGATTCGATTTTTTACTGCTTTTTTTAAAAAAAGTGTAAATTCAGGTGATATTTTTAGTATTTATTTCAGAAAATATTTTTCAGGGTAATTTTCAGCGTAATATGAGGGTTTCCCGCGCGGTGTTTATAAGTTCAAGGACGGAGCTTTTACTCTGTAAAATCTTCATGGATTTATCGTTGCGATATTCTGCAGGTTTTAAGTTTTTATTGACACAGCCGGTAAAATGGTAATATTAGTTGTAATAGATTATCAAGTATATTAATTCAGTGAAGGAGCTGTGACATGGCATCGTACTACAAGACTATTGATGGTGAAAATTATGACAAGGCCATACTTGATATGGCAGAGGCCTGTGTAGCGGGAAAGGGTGACGGGCGCATATCTGTGAATGATGCGAGAAAAATTGTCAGGCTGATGCAGGATGGAGGCAAAGTTACAGATATTGAAAAGAGAAGCCTTCAGTATATATTAAAAAAATACAAATTTACCGATGCTGCGCAGAAGCATATTAAAAATGCCCTGGGTGGAACTGCTGCTGTAAAGGGTACGAAAAAGCCAAAAGCTGCTGAGCGTAAAACGGCCGGTGATAAGAAAAATCTGGCAGATGCAGCAGTGAAATCCGAACCAGTTGATAAAGTTCATGCAAAGGACCAGGCCGGCGCAAAAGCTAAAAAAAAGTGCGGGCTGTGTAAAATTCTGCTGATACTGCTTCTTCTTATTCTTCTTCTGCTCGGTATCTATTACCTTTATATGAAGTATAAGAACAGGGGGGGGGATCAGGTTCCGGGTACGGCGGTTCAATCCGACAGTTCAATGAACGTTGCTGATGAACAAAATAGCGCAGGGGAGCCTGAACCTGTATCGGCGGAGAAAATCGCTGAAGAGACCGGCTCTGCTGAAAGTACCGATGGCAAAATCAGATATGTTATTAAAGAAGGGGATACCCTGGTAAAAATAAGCACCGCGCACTATAATGATTACAGAAAGTGGAGGCTTATCTGGGATAATAATAAAGGAGTTCTTAAAAGCCCCACTCTTATCTTCCCTGGCCAGGTGATTGTTCTTCCTGAAGATAAATAAAACCGCATGTAAATAAGTCCCTGTCATTTCCCGGCAGGGACTTGTCTGTTTTTTCTGAAAACATGGCATTTCAGTAATAACTACGGATCAATAATAATTAATCGTTCAGGTCTCATGTTTTCCGGATTAATTTTAAAATTATGGCAGGAAAGAATTCCGGGAGGGACTAAGCCCTCCCGGGAATGAAATTACACTGTAAGTTTTTTTGCCACTTTATAAGCTTTTTTCTTGAGCATCTTGTTGCGGAATGTAAAGAGGTCAAGAAACGCATAAGTGTCATGAATCGCCTTGATCTTTGTAATATCAACAGGCTTAGGATTAACCGGGAGTCCATAGGTTTCGGGTGAATCCTTGAGTATGGTAATTACGCCAAGTCCGCCGAACTGGTCAAGTCCGTATATGCTGGCTTTTGGGAAGTCTTTTTTAACAACCTCAAGCCTTGCCATCGCACGTTTGATTATTTCCGGCCTGCTGGCGTATGTAAGCGCGCCCATGGGGCATACTTTTGCGCAGGCCGGCACGGCGCGTTTGTTCACTGTGCAGGCGTGGCATTTGTATGATTTGTATTTACGCAGGGGCTGCTCTGTGCCGTACTGCGAGAGATCCTCTTCGAGTACATGCGGAACATGGTATATGCACGCATTTACGCACGCGCCGCATCCTATGCACCTGTCCTGGTCTATTACTGTCCACCCGTCAAGCTTGTGTATGGCCTTTTCGGGACATACGCGTTCGCAGTTGGCATATGTGCAGTGATAGCATTTTTTGTGCATTATTGTCCACACCGGTTTTTCGCTGTCTGACATGTCAACGGGGAAAAACTTGACGTGGTTAAATGTTATAGCCGAGAGTTCGGCCGGGTTTGTGTATTCCGGCCCGGCAAAAAATTCTGTTTTTTCGGCCGGAAGGTTGTTCCATTGCTTACAGGCAACCTGGCACGCACGGCATCCTGAGCATTTGGTTGTGTCTACTAAAAATGCATTTCCGCTCATGTTATGCCTCCTTCCTGATATTTACAAGAAATGCTTTATATTCAGGGATCTGTGTGTTTGCGTCCCCGATTGACGGTGTAAGCATGTTACATGCGTCACCGGACACTCCGCATCCTGCGCCGAAATGCCAGATCATACCCACCATTTCAACGGTTTTACCCTGAACCTTCATGGGCTGAATCCTTTCGGTTACAAGCGCGTATGCTTTTACCGTACCTCTGCTGTTGTATATGCTGACTCTGTCGCCTGTCTTTATCCCCTTCTCTTTCGCGAGTCTGGGGCTTATTTCACAGAACATATCGGGAACGAGCTCTGTGAGCCATGGGAGGTTGCGTGTCATCGCGCCTGCCTGCCAGTGTTCAACAACCCTGTATGATGTTCCTATGTAGGGGTACTGGCTTGAGCTTGCGAACTGGCTTTTTACTCCTTCCATGATCAGCGAAGCCGGATTTACTTTCTGTGAGTTGAAAATGTTTGTGACAGGGCTCTCCATGGGCTCAAAGTGCTCCGTGAACGGGCCGTCTGTTGTCGCGCTGGAGAAGAGTTTAGCCACGCCTTCAGCGTTCATGATAAAAGGATTCTTTTTGTCGGGGCCTGCGGTTGCTCCGCCGTCAACGACGTCTCCTCTCCATTTGCTGCCTGTCCATTTTACAACCGGGCGTTTGGGATCCCAGGGTTCTCCCTTGCGGTTAACAGCAGCCCTGTTGTATATTATACGCCGGTTTACAGGCCAGCTCCATGCCCATTCAGGATACATGCCGATGCCATAGGGGCCTTCGTTAGTACCGCGGCGTTCCATAAGGTTATCACCGGGTACAGATCCGGAATAAATCCAGCATCCGCACGCGGTAGATCCGTCATCCTTGAGATTCATGAAAGAAGCCAGCGGTTTTTTGTCTTTCACGGTGTAGCCGTTAATTTCTGCGGCCACCATTCTCGGGTCAGCCTCATGATGCCCGGCAGGAGTAAAGTCCCAGTGAGCGTTGAGTATTGGATCAGGGAATTTTCCTCCTTCTTTTTTGTAGAGGTCTTTGATTTCACGGAACAACAGGTCAAGTATGTCCAGGTCGGATTTAGATTCACCGACAGGGTCAACAGCTTTGTATCGCCACTGCGCCCACCTTCCTGAATTGGATACGCTGCCCTCTTTTTCCACAGATGATGCTGCCGGCAGGAGGAATACCTCTGTCTTGATGTTTTTAGGGTTAACCCCTTTGCGTTTCCAGAATACAGAAGAGTCTGTCTCCCACAGGTCAACTGAAACAAGCCAGTCGAGTTTTTCCATTGCCTGCACTATGCGGTTTGCGTTGGGTCCGCCTACAATCGGGTTTGTTCCCATGTAGAACGCACCCTTTACGATACCTTTGTACATGTCTTCAAAGACAACCATGTAGGGGGTGCCTTTGCTTGATTTAGGCAGATAGTCGTAGCAGAAATCGTTCTCTTTTTTTGCCGCATCGCCAAACCATGCCTTGAGCAGACTTGCGAGATACTTGGGCCTGTTCCCCCACCAGTTCATGCTCATGGGATCCTGGGTCTTTGGAGTAGTCTCGTTGTATTTGGCGAATGTGGGGTGCACTTGTACAGTCGGCGCGGGCAGATATCCAGGCAGAAGATGGAAAAGCAGGCCATGGTCTGTTGATCCCTGTACGTTTGATTCACCGCGCAGGGCGTTGATGCCGCCGCCCGCAAGCCCCATGTTGCCAAGAAGAGTCTGCAGAATTGCCAGGGCGCGTACGTTCTGAGTTCCTACTGTGTGCTGTGTAATTCCCATTGCATACATAACAGTCGCGACCCTGTCGGGTTTTGAAGTAGAACCGATCAATTCAGCAACTTTTACAATTGTTTCTCTGGGGCAGCCTGTAACAGACGCGACTTTATCGAGTGAGTAGCGGCTGTAATGAGCCTTCATAAGCTGATATACGCACTTGGGATCTTTCAGAGTTTTGTCCTGTTTTGGAACTCCCTTGTCGTCATTCTGGTATGCCCAGGTCTTTTTATCATAAGACCTTTTTGCTGAATCATAACCTGAGAAAAGACCATTGCTGAATTTGTAATCCTTGTTTACAATATATGCTGCGTTTGTGTATTCCAGAACATATTCTTTCTGAATAAGGTCTTTTTCGAGCAGGTAATTGATTATACCGCCCAGGAAAGCAAGGTCTGTACCCGGACGGATCTGTGCGTAAAGATTTGCAAGTGAAGCCGACTTGGTTACACGGGGATCAATGACTATCATTTTTCCGTCGTTATCAAGGGCTTTTTGAACCCATTTGAATGATATGGGGTGATTCTCTGCGGGATTACATCCTATAACGATAACTACGTCTGCGTTTTTGATGTCAATCCAGTGGTTGGTCATGGCACCACGACCAAAGGATGCCGCCAGACCGGCGACTGTTGCGGAGTGTCATATCCGCGCCTGGTGTTCTAAGTATGTGACTCCAAGCAGCCTCTGGAATTTGGTCAGAGCATAGCACTCTTCGTTATCAAGCGCCGCACCGCCGAAGCTGGCTATACCGTTTGTTCTGTTGACGGTAACGCCGTCCTCTTTCTCCTGGAATGTCGCGTCGCGGGTCTCTTTTACCCTGCGTGCTATTTTTTTAATCGCGTCTTCCCAGGAAATATTTTCCCATTCTGTTCCGCCCGGCCTTCTGTACTGTAGTGTGTCAAGACGGCGTACGTTTACGCCAACCTGGTACAGGGCAGCGCCCTTGGAGCATAATGAGCCCTGGTTTATAGGGTGATCAGGGTCACCTTCAATGTTGATTATCTTTCCGTTGCGAGTGGAGACGATAAGTCCGCATCCGACTCCGCAGTAAGGGCAGATAGTTGTGCTTTCTTTTGCGCCTTTAAGTTTTTTCGGACCGACAGAACAGCCGGTCATTAAGGACGCACCTCCCAACAAGCTGCCAGCAGCAGTAGCCCCTGACAGTTTGAGGAAATTTCTTCTGGTAACAGGCATGAATATCCTCCCAAATTTTTATATATATGTTAAGTGTTGCATTGACAAAGCAACGACTATGCTGATTTGATGGAAGATATAAATTTACTCTTTATATGTGTTTTTGTTCTTCCGGCCACTCCGATTAAAGATGCAAACCGGAGTTTTTATCTGTTTTATTTAGCTTTTTCTCCATTATATAATAAAATTTATTTATAGCATAATAATCTTTTGTCTTAGTCAACAAATATAACAGTTTTATTCATTTTTTTTATTAGAGTTTCTGCCTGGCATTGTTTATCAGATTAAGATTAAATCCCAGTATTACCCTGTTCCCGATTATAAATACAGGCGTGGGGAAGGGGTCATCTTTTTTTGCGTACCGGCTCTGTTTTTTATAATAGGGCAGTCTGTTTTTTGTATGATACTCATAAACTTCCCGGTCGCGGTAGACAAACTGGGTATTCCCGGTTTTTTTCCCGATCGATTCGCACTTTTCTATAAGTTTTTGTATATTTTTTTTAACCGGTTTATTGTTTTCGTCAACGATCCTGTATGCAACAAAGTTGAGATCCTCGTAAATCCATGAGGCTCCGTCAGCAAGCTTTGCAGGTTTCTTAAAATGATCCTGGGCGCGCTTGCAGGCTTCACAGTATTCGGCGTAAAAGTAGAAAACTGTTTTTTTGCCCCGGGCTGCACCTGCAGGACTGGCCGGGTTAATAATGGGGAACAATGTAAACATAAGGCAGAGAAGCATAATTTTTTTCATGATGTACCTCTATTATTCATGTATTATTTTTTTGCCCTCGGTCCAGCCGGCCGGGCAGAGTCCGCCTCTGGTGCGGACGGCGATTGCCGCGTCGAGTTTTCGGAGTATTTCGCCGGCATTGCGCCCTATTGAATCATGTGTGTACTCGGCTGCTACAATGCTTCCGTCAGGATCAACGATGAATACAGCACGTATTGCCATTCCCGTTGATTCATTATACACACCCAGTGACCGGCTGAAAATTCCTGCGCGGTCAGAGAGCATGGGGAACTTTATATCTTTAAGAAGGGGATTATCCTTTTGCCATGCGCGGTGCACATAAGCTGAGTCGGTGCTTATGCTGAAAATTTCTGCACCTGTATTCCTGAACTCCTGATAGTAATCGGACAGTTCCTTGAGTTCCGTGGGGCATACAAATGTAAAGTCCGCCGGGTAGAAAAAAAGAATGATCCATTTGCCCCTGTACTTTGCAGGGTTGATCCTTGTAAGCTTGCCGTTATAGAAAGCGTCAAGCTCAATCCATTTGATCTGCCTGCCAATAATAGTGTTGCCGGCCTGGCGGATACTGAGCGTTGAACTCTTTTTTTCACCGGCAGATAATGAAACAGCTGCTGTCAGTATTGGTATAATCAGAAATTTTTTCATTACCTGAATGATCTCCTTTATTAAGCAGATTTCTGAATCTGTTATGTTAATCATAACATAAGCGAGGGCTTTTTTTCAATTATTTTTTGAGGTTTTGCGCCGACCTGTTGTGTGAATTCAAGGATGAAGTGCGAAAAATAAAGTAGCCTCATAGAAAGACATCCATTAGGATTTTTGTCGACGAAACACAAATTCAAATGGAGCGATCTATGA
>Ga0255347_1002253_pt1 | contig 28013 bp, 29 predicted proteins | sample wastewater_treat_2_FD_192479 | JGI IMG/M metagenome (GOLD analysis project Ga0255347, IMG submission 192479) | Wastewater microbial communities from Lulu Island WWTP, Vancouver, Canada - plant24 | ecosystem: Engineered > WWTP > Wastewater > Unclassified | place: Canada: Vancouver, British...
AATATTTTGGGTATCGTTACTATATAAGCAAGCTTGCACTAATTCTTTATCTAAAATAATAGAAGCTACTTTAAAGCAGTATGAAATTTTATTTTTTAAAATTTCATATTCTAACAACTTGTTTTCTTTTAAAAAATAATCAATTATTATAAATATTTTTTTTATCTTCTCCTTATTGACAGATTCAAATGGGTATCCAAAATCAGTCGTAGTCCTTGTTTTTACTTCAAAAAAAACAATACTTCTAGCTATTCTTGCTATTATATCTATTTCACCAAAATGGCATTTATAATTTTTATTTAATATTTGATACCCAGATTCTTGTAAAAAATTACATGCAATATCTTCGCCAAGTTTACCGATTATTTTCTTATTTTTACTCATTAAAATAATAAATTTTTTAAAATATTTTTTCTTGAAGATTTAAAACATTTTTAAATGAAAGTCTATGAATTGGGGTTACACCTTTTTCTGAAATTGCCTGCAAATGCTCTTTTGTGGCATATCCTTTGTTTTCTTTAAAATTATAACCAGGATATATTAAATCAAATTTCTTCATTATTCTATCTCTTGTAACTTTTGCAATTATTGAAGCTGCTGCTACAGATATACTTAATTCATCACCATTAACCAAAGGTATAACTGGTAAAACACAATTAAAATTTATGGCATCAGAAATCACTATATCAGGTTTTTTTGAAAGTTGATTAATGGCTTTCTCAAATACTAATTTATTTGCAATTCCTAAAGAAATTTTATCTATTTTTTTTGAACTTATTTTTGAGATATTGTAGCAAATACATTTATTCAATATTTCAACAAATATACTTTCCCTATCTTTTTCAGTTAATTTTTTCGAATCATTTATTTTCTTAATAAAAAAATAATTCCTTTTTAAAATCACAGCAGCAGCCACAAGGGGACCGGCAATAGCACCTCTACCGACCTCGTCGACTCCTGCAATAAACTCATATCCTTGCAGATATAAATTATCTTCGAACATACATAAGTTAAGAATCCGATTAGATTCTTTTATATCCATTTTTTTACACTAAAATTATTTCATTTATAATTAATTGACAATTCCTATTCTTGAAGGAGGCCAATAAATTAAGAATACTTTGCCAAAAACTTTGTCTTCTTTAATTGGTCCAAAATATCTGCTGTCATAGCTGTCATTTCTATTATCGCCCATTACAAAAATTTCATCTTTCCCGATTTCATAAACCTGACCCGAGTATACAGGTTTTTCATTTTTATTGTAGTAATCATTCTCTAATTTTTTATCATTAATATAAATGCTCCCATCAGGCTCAAGTCTTACAATTTCTCCTTCAGTAGCAATTACTCTTTTAACCAAATCCTTATTATTTTCAACGGGCGAATGGAAAACTATTATTTCTCCTCTTTTTATGCCAAAAAATTTATAAGAAAATTTATTTACAATAACCTTATCATTTATCATTAAAGTAGGTTCCATTGAAGAAGTTGGGACAATAAAAGGTTCAAAAATAAATATTCTAAACAACACAGACACAATTATCGCACAAATAATAACCAGCACATAAGAAAGAAATTCCCTGAAGCTCTTATTTATTTTAGAAGAATTACTTTTCTCATCCATTAGTGGGACTAGGTATGAAATTTTACAATTTAATTTTAATTTTTATTTACGTACGCAAAACTTCATCGTTCTTTTACTTTAACTTTAGATTTTTTACCAACTTTGTCTCGTAAATAATAAAGTTTTGCCCTTCGAACAATACCTGTATTAATTTTTTCAATTGAAGAAATCATTGGGGAATGAATCAAAAAAGTTCTCTCAACACCAATATTAAAGGATAACTTTCTGACAGTAAATGTTTCGTTTAATCCGCCATTTTGGCGACTGATTACAATGCCTTCAAAAGATTGAATTCTTTCTTTATTTTCTTCTTTGATCCTAATATTTACTTTTACTCTATCTCCAGGTTTGAAATTAGGTATATCATTTCTAAAATACTTACTCTCTATTTTCTCTAAATTACTCATCTCTTCTCCAAAAATATATAAAAATTTTATAATTAAGATTAATTAAAAATAACTTTCAAAATATAAATAATTTAGACTGATTTGTCAAATAAATCAGGCCTTCTGTTTTTAGTTATTTCTATAGATTTACTTAATCTCCATTTTAATATTTCTTGGTGATTCCCACTTAGGAGCACCTCGGGAACTCTTAACCCCTGAAACACCACTGGGCGAGTATACTGTGGGTATTCAAGCAAATTTTTTTCAAATGATTCAAATTCTAACGATTCCTTATTATGTATCACACCAGGTAAGAGCCTTAAAATCCCCTCAATTAGTGCCATAGCTGGAATTTCTCCACCAGTAAGAATATAGTCACCAACTGATAATTCAATATCAACTAAAAGCTCGCTAACCCTCTCATCTACTCCTTCATACCTACCACATAGCAAGACAAGATTCTTCATCTTAGATAGGTATTTTAAAATTTTTTGATTTAAAATTTTACCCTTTGGAGAAAAAAGAATAACCTTTTGCTTTTCATTTGATATTCTATCATTTTTTTCTTTTATAAAATTTACAGCATCAAAAAAAGGCTGAGCCATCATCACCATCCCCGAACCTCCACCATAAGGTTTGTCGTCAACTTTCTTATGGGGATCTTTAGAGAAGTCCCTGAGATTATAGACATTAAGCTTTGCTATGTCTTTATTAAACGCTTCTTTAATGACACCAAAATTTTTAAAATTTAAAATAAGTTCTGGAAAAATAGTAACTACATCAATTATCATAACCATCATATAAAATTCTATGTTTTAAAATAAAACCTATATAAGTCATTAAAAATAAAAAGGATTTAAAATATACTATAAAATATAGAAAAATAGTTTGACTTAAATAAATTCAGGAATTAATTTTAAAATAATTTTCTTATTTCTAACGTCAATAGATTTTATATAATCATCAACCAAGGGTATGTAAAACGATTCCTCTTTAATTCCTTTTATCTCAACACTTTGCAAATCTTTTTTTACAAGAATATTATCATTGGATAATCCTTTTTTTACATCTACAACTATCCCAATATATTTCTTGTCATCACTAAAAACCTTACAACCCTTTAAGTCATCTATCCAATAAGTATCGTCTTCTAGCAAAGAAAATTCATCTGAATTACGATATAAATAAATATTTATTAATTTATCTACATCATTTCTACTATTTATTTCTTTAAACTTTACAACTGCAGTTTTTTTAAGCGTATACTCCTGAATTTTAATAAATTCTATTTCTAAAGGTTTTTCCTGATATTTACCAGTATCAATATTTTGAGCATAAAGTAAAGTCCCGCTTAAAATAGAGTTGGGATAGTCAGAAATTATTTCTAAAATTACCTCACCTTTTAATCCATGAGGTTTTCTTACTATCCCAACTAATCTTAAATCAATTTTCTTTTCAGACATCTATTTAAATGTCCAAATATATAATATATGTAAAATATATATAAATTTAACAAATCAATCAATTATTTTAACAATTGAAGATTTACCTCTTTTTGCAGAAGCAGCTCTCATAACAACTCTTAAAGCGTTGGCTGTTCTACCCTTTTTGCCTATTACTTTACCCAGGTCATTTGGGTCGACTTTTAGCTTAAATATGACTGTCTTATCACCTTCATCCTCCTCTGTGATTTCTACCTCAGATGGGTTATCAACTAATTCTTTAACCATGTACTCTAGCAATTCTTTCACTATTTACCTCCACTTATTGATTACTTTTCGCTTGTAAATTAACTATCTCAAACAATTTTTTAACAGTGTTTGTAGGTACTGCACCATTGCTTAGCCAATTCAATGCTTTTTCTTTGTTAAGCTCAACTTTAGAAAGTTCAGTCTTTGGGTCATATGACCCTATAATTTCAATAAATCTCCCATCTCTTGGGGCTCGACTGTCTGCAACCACAATTCTATAATAAGGCTGCTTTTTTGCACCCGTCCTAGCAAGTCTAATTTTAACACTCAAAATAAATCCTCCTGTATGCGAATACTGTATTGACGTTGGTTAAATTATACTATTTATAAAAAACTTGTAAATATATTTTAAATATTATCAAAACAGAGCTTAATTATTACTTACTTACACTATTTAAATTTATGTTTTTTTGATTTTTACTTTTTGTGAAAAACAAATTAAATATTACTATAAACAATAGCCCTATTCCTAAACAATATATCCACCAGTTAAAACTTGAAGGAATATAATTAGCTAGCAAACTTTTCACATCATTAATATTTTCTATTAAATTTATGTTTCTAAAAATAAGTGTAATAAAATTGCTTATAAATGATACAAATATAAAGAGGTATCCAAAAAAAATTAAAAGCCATTGAGGTTTTTTTAAATTCTTAAAATTATCATATTTTACTAAGTTATATGAAATACCAATTGATATAAGAATCATTAAAAAAGCAGTAAATGATGGGGCAAACACAGGACCGAGCCATGGAAGTGGTATTAAAAAAAGTAAATCCCACTCAAAAATATCACTTGGCCAATTTATTATTGCTTTTAAGGAAAGATAATAAATAATATCCCAAGCCCCAAAAACAAACAAAAAATAAGAAAACCTTTCTATAAAAATTTTGCCAGATAAGTACGCAATTGCAAAAATCATGACAAGAGTTGCAAATTCTCTTGCAACTTCAACTAGATAATAATAATCAGTCATAAGGGTATTCAATGGGAAAATAGGACCATTATTATAATATATCTGCCTTAAATAAACAGCTACAGTCCCTTCAAGGTAACCCATCGCCAAGCTAAAAATAAATAAAAATACAAATTTGTTAATAAAATAATTTCTGTTATAACTAAAATTTTTCATAATTTAAAACAGTTAATTATAATTTCAGAATTTTAAAAATGGGAAATTAAAACCTTTTTTACCAAATCCTCCTGTAAATTGTTTTAACAATTGTCTAGTACTTTCAAACTGTTTTAACAATCTATTTACATCGCTTACATTTGTGCCACTTCCTTCAGCAATCCTTTTTTTTCGACTTCCGTTTATAATATTAGGGTTTCTTCTCTCCTCTATTGTCATCGAATTTATCATAGCTTCCAAACGATCTAGTTGTTTGTCATCTACATTAATATCTTTAAAAATTTTATTCTTTCCCATTATCGGAAGCATAGATATAATTTTATCAAGTGACCCAATTTTTTTTATACTCTTTAATTGATCAATAAAATCTTCAAAATTTAACTCACTTTTATAAATTCTTTCTTCAAGTTCTTTTGCCTTCTTGTCATCTATTATTTTTTCTGTTTTTTCTATTAATGAAAGTACGTCTCCCATACCAAGAATTCTTGAAGCCATTCTATCGGGATAAAAGAAACCAAAATCTTCTATTTTTTCACCATTTGACACAAATTTTATTGGTTTTTTTATAACATAATTTATTGAGAGAGCAGCTCCGCCTCTTGAATCACTATCCAGTTTTGTAAGGATAATGCCGTCGTATTCTAGTTTATTGTTAAATTCTTTAGCTATATTCACAGCCTCTTGCCCCATCATAGAATCAACAACAAGATATATTTGGTGAGGTTTTATCATATTCTTTATAGCAATTACCTCATTCATCATATCTTCATCAATCTGAAGCCTTCCAGCAGTATCAATAATAACCACATCATTGGAATTTTTCCTAAAAAAATCTACTCCATTATATACAATTGAAACAGGATCTTTATTATTGTCTTCATGATATACTGTGCAATTTATCTTTTTAGAATAGTCTATCAGCTGTAATATAGCTGCGGGTCTGTAGATATCAGCTGCAATTAACCCAACTTGTTTTGAATATTTGGATTTAATTAAATTTGCTAATTTCACAGCCGCAGTTGTTTTACCTGTACCTTGAAGACCCACAAGCATGATTACAGTTGGAATTCTTTGTGAAAAATTAATAACATTAGAACTTTGGCCAAGTATTTTTGTCATTTCTTCATTAACAATTTTTACAACTTGCTGCAATGGTGTTAAACTTTCAAGGATATTTTCACCAATCGCTTTTTGCTTAACGTTATCAAGAAATTCCTTAACAACTTGAAAATTAACATCTGCTTCCAGCAAAGCAAGTTTTATTTCTCTAAGTGTGTCATCCAAATCTTTTGGGCTTAATTTCCCTTTATTTTTTATTTTAAAAAATATATCTTCAAATTTTGCATTTAAAAATTCAAACATTTTATCACCAAAATCCCTTATCCTAATAAAGCATTAACAAAATCATTTGCATTAAAATAACTTATATCATTTATTTTTTCGCCAAAAGTAATTAACTTTACTGGTATTTTCAAATCATTTATTATTGTTATCACAATCCCACCTTTAGATGTGCTATCAGTTTTAGTTAAAACAATACCGGTTACTCCTAGAGCATCATGAAAAACTTCTGCCTGAGATTTAGCATTTTGGCCTGTGTTGGCATCAATTACAAGCAAAATCTCATCAGGCTTTCTTCCAAGTTTTTTTTCAATAACTCTTACTATTTTTTTTAATTCATCAATTAAATTTGAAGAAGTTTGCATTCTTCCAGCAGTATCAATAATAACAACATCATTTTTTTTAGCCAGAGCCTTTTCAAGACTATCATAAACTACAGCACCTGGATCAGAATTTTTTTGATGATGCACTACTTCTATCTTAAATTTATCTCCTAAATACTGAATTTGCTCTATTGCAGCAGACCTGAAAGTATCTGCGGCAGATATTAAAACAGTTTTCCCATTATTTTTTAGCATATTTGCTAACTTTGCTATACTACTTGTCTTACCAACCCCATTTACCCCGACTACAAGAAATACGCTTGGTTTATCTGAACCAAAATTTAATTTTCCCAAATTTGAATTGTCTAAATTTAATATATTTATAAGCTCAGATTTTAATTTCTCTTTTATGACTTGCATGTCCTTAACATTTTCATTAAAGCTATAATCCTTAACATTTTGAATTAATTGTTTAGTAGTTTCATAACTAACATTACTCAAAATTAGTTCCTCTTCAAGGACATCCCAAAAATCCTCGTTGTAATTCCTAAATTTATTCCATATATAATTTAAGTTTTTAACTAGTTTGAACATACGTTTCCTTTAATTTTTTGTGAAACTATTTTTGTAATTCCGTTTGATTGCATGGAAAAGCCATATATCACATCAGCAATTTCCATTGTTCTTTTTTGATGGGTAACCATCAAAAGCTGTCTTCCTTGGGAAAATATTTTGATAAGATTTAAAAGTCTATCAATATTAGCATCATCTAGTGATGCATCAATCTCATCAAAAACATAAAAAGGCGAAGGGTTAGAGGAAAAAATTGAGAATAAGAAAGCTATAGAAACCAAAGTCTTTTCACCACCTGACAAAAGATGAAGAGAGACACTTTTATTATTACCTATATCAACTTTTATATCTACACCAAAATCATCTTCTAATGAATTTTCATAGTCTTTTATTACCAACTCACCTTCACCATTAGGAAACAATATCTTAAAATAAAATTTAAAATTTTCATTTATTTCCTGAAACTTTTGATTAAAATGTTCTTTTATTTTTTTATCTAACTCTTCAATAATTTCCTCAAGTTCTTTCTTACTATCAACCAAATCAATCTTCTGCCCGTTTAAAAAATCAAATCTTTCTTTTATCCTCTCATATTCTAAATATGCATTAGGATTAACATTTTTATATTTCTTTAATTCATTTTTAAGTTCTTTTACCTTTAGTTCTGTTTTGTTGATATCAGCACAAGGCTTAAAGTTTTTAATTATGAAATCAAGTGGCATATTATAATCGTCAAATATCTTTATAGTTAAATCTTTTACTTTTTCTTTTATCTGATCTTTCTTCAAATTTCCCCTATAAATGTCATTTTCAAGAAAATTTTTTCTTGAATTTAATTTATTCAATTCAGCAAAGTACTTCTCTAGTAAATTTTGTTCTTCCCCGTATTTATCTTTTTCCTCTTTAAGCTTAATATTTATTTTTTCTTTTATACTGGTTGATTCACCTATTAATTTACTTAAAACCGTTTCAAGTGTACTAACATTTTTTAACACAGAACTAATAATTTCTTTTATTCTTTCAAGTTTTTTTGACTTGTCTTTAAGACTTTTCTTAGTAGCAATTAGATTATCACTACTACTCTTATCTTTTTTATTGCCTATATTGTTATAAAAATTAGAAATACTATCTCCAATTTCTATAATATTTAATTTCACATTTTTCATAAGACTTTTAGCCTCAACAGCAAATACTGGGACCAACCATTTATCTAGATTTAAAATTATAAAGTCAATATTTTTTAAGCACTGCTCGATTTTTTCTTTAACTACATTTCTAAAATTCTCATCTTCAATGAAATCGTTTCTGGATTTTTCTTTAATATTTTTATTTTCCTCATTGCCATTGGTTAAAATATTTATTCTATCCATCTCTAAATTACTGAGGCTAAATTTTATCATGTTTAAAATTGTTTCCATCGAAGTTTTTTGATTATTTACTATTGACTTGAAGCTAATTAGCTCATTTACCATTGAACTAAATTTATTTAAATTCTCTTCTATACTAAAAACCAATGAATTTTTATTATTAATCTTTTTTTCAAATTCATCTTTTTGGTTAGTAAGAGTGTTTATGTTCTCATTTATTTGTTTAATTTCAATATTATTTCTTTCAATTTTTATATTCTCTTCATCCCATTGATTGTTCAGCTTATTAATACTAGCAATAAACAAAGAAATTTCTTCATTTTTTAACTCATTTAATATCCTTTCAAGCTCCTTTGATTTTTTTGCTTCAACTTCCAGAGGGTCCATTGTTATCTTAATTTCATGCAATAAATCATTAATTCTATTTATATCTTGTTCTACAGAGTTAAGTCTGTCTTTAGACTTATCTCTTCTAATTTTATGTCTTGAAATTCCTATAACCTCATCTATAATTTGCTTTCTCTCTAAAGGCTTAAAAAGAACTATATCGTTAATTTGTCCCTGATTAACTATTGTATAAAGTCCTTTCCCTAAACCACCTTCTGAAATCAAATCCTGAATATCTGTTAGCCTTGCTGGCGAGGAATTAATAAAATACTCGCTTCCACCTTTTAAATATGCTCTTCTTGTTAATTTGACTTCAGAGAACTCAATTGGCAAAGTTTTATCCTCATTATTAAATAAAAGAGATACCTCTGCTATTGCAAATTCCTCGCCTTTGCTTTTAAAAATTACATCTTGCATTGATGATCCTCTAAGTGATTTAGGGCTTTGTTCTCCCAGAACCCAGGAGACAGCATCGACAATATTGCTCTTTCCACTCCCATTGGGCCCAACAATAATACTTATTCCTGGCTCAAAGGCGAGACTGGTATTTAAACCAAAAGATTTAAAGCCTCTCAAAAAAATACTTTTTAAAAACAAATTTATATCTTTCTAAAATCTAAAATAAGTTAATCAAATTTAATGGTTTTTAATATATTAATTAAAATCTTTTGCAAAAGAAAGAAATTTTAAACAAGGTTATAGGTAATTGCTTAGTTAATTGGTTAATTGATTATAAAATTAATTAAGTTTGTTTATGTAATTTTCCAAAGCATTTTTAGCAGCAGACTGTTCAGAAATTTTTTTGCTCTTTCCTGATCCAATTCCGATAATTTCATCTTCAATCATTGCGGCAGAATAAAAAATTTTATTATGATCGGGTCCTTCTGAACCTGTAAGCTTATACTTAACAAGAGGTAACCCCTTGGCTTGTATAACTTCTTGCAAATAAGTTTTATAATCAAAAATTTCAGGTTTACTTATGCTCTCGTCAATAAAAGGTTTAAAAAGGTCAAAAAACCACTTTTTTGTAAATTCGATTCCTTTATCTAGAAAAATAGCACTTATGAAAGCTTCAAAACTATCAGCAAGTATTGATTCTTTTTTCCTTCCTTCGCATAATTCTTCGTTCTCGCTTAAAAGTATATGCTCGCCTAAATTAATTTCTAGGGCATAATAGTTCAAAGTAGATTCTTTAATAAGAAAAGACCTTATTTTTGCTAGTTTGCCTTCAGAATAATATCCATAATTTTCAACTAAATAAGTAGTTATTATAAACGATAGCACTGAGTCACCAAGAAACTCAAGTTGTTCATTCCCTCTTGATTCTTTATTTATCTGGTGGGCAAACGACCTATGAGTTAAACTTGTGAAATAATATTTTAAATTATTTGGAATTATTTTTAATTTAAAAAGCCAGAGTAAGATCTTTTTTGTATAAACACCATTTTCATACATTTTCGTGATTTATTTTTAATCTTATTTTTGGTGCTTTTCAATATAGTCAAGAACATCTTGTACTGTTACTATTTTTTCAGCATCTGTATCGCTTATTTCAATTTGAAACTTATCTTCAAATGACATAATAAGCTCTACTAAATCCAAAGAATCAGCACCAAGGTCATCAACAAATTTACTTTCAGGTTTAACATCTTCAGGATTAACACCTAAAACATCAACAAGTACCTCTTTTACTTTTTCAAAATTTTCCATTATCCCTCCAAATAATAACTTACTTATTATTGCCTATTTTATATTCAATCATTTATATCTTTTGCTATTCTTTCAACAATGGAATTTTTTTGGCCTTCAAGAGCAACCTTTATAGCATTTTTAATTGCCTTTGCTTTTGAACTACCATGAGAGATTATTACAACCCCATTTACGCCAACTAGAAAGGCGCCTCCATATTCTTCATAATCAAACTTTTTTTTCATCTTAGTAAGAGAATTTTTTAAAAACAAAGCACCTAATTTAGATGGAAAAGTAGATTTCAAAACTTTTTTTATTTCACTAAAAAATAAGTTTGCAAGGCCTTCAGTTGATTTTAACAAAATATTACCTGTAAACCCGTCACAAACCACAACATCTACGCATTCATTAAATATATTTCTACCTTCAACATTACCAATAAAATTTATATTTTTTAATTCCTTTAATAGCTTATAAGCTTCTTTAACTAATTCATTGCCTTTTTCTTCTTCATCACCTATATTAAGTAGCCCAATCCTAGGAGAACTAGTTCCTAAAATACTTTCTGAATAAATTTTGCCCATTTTTGCAAACTGAGCTAAATACTGAGGTTTACAATCAACATTTGCCCCCGAATCTATAAGAACAAATCTACCATTGGAGAGAGGAATTACAGTAGCTATGGCAGGTCTTGATACTCCTTCTATCCTTTTTAAATTAATCAACGAACAAGCCATAACTGCACCTGTATTACCTGCTGAAATAAAAGCACTCCCTTCATTCTCTGAAACTAATTTTGTCCCAATATATATAGAACTATCTTGCTTATTTCTTACAACATCACTTGGGTGATCGTCCATTAATACTTCCTGGGCACAATTAATTATCTCAAAATCACTAATATCCAACTTAAAGTCACTGGCAGTTTTTTTAATTTTTTCCTCAATTCCAACTAAAACTATTTTACATTTACAATCATCCAAAGCTTCTTTTGCCCCTTTTAATATTTCTAATGGAGCAAAATCGCCACCCATAGCATCCAAATAAATTAAATGTTTCTCGCCTTTAGAATTAGCCATTAATAGTATCCTTATTACCCTTAATTTGTTTTTATTAGGTAAAAATTTATAAAACTAGTTATAAGAAAAAAATTAAAACTTATAAATCATAAAAAAGAATAAAAAATCCTTTTATCATAAAATAAATTATTAAAAACTAATCAAGCCATCTATATCTATTGATTCTCTCACTATCTCTACTATTTTATCAATCTTGGTTATTTCATGAAATCTTACTTTACCAATTATTTCATTTATTTTTTCAATAGCTGAAAGCGTATCATAGTTAACTAAAATTATCGGGACACCTAGTTCTTCGGCTCGATTTGTAACTATAGAAGATGGTTGAAAATAGCCAGTTAGAATGAGGCATTTGGTGTCAGTCTCAAGCGCTGCAAGTTGAATATCTGCTCTATCTCCCCCTGTTATAACCGCTTTATCTGCCTGCTTTTTAAAAAAAGAAAGAGCTTGTTCCTCGCTCATAGCTCCTACCATAAACGATGTAATTAGAGTATCAATATTACCAGTTGCTGTGATAATCTTGCCATCAATTAGTTCAGCAATTTCTTTTATTGTAACAGAAGATAAAGTTTTATCAGAAAAAATAGACCCAAATACTTTTATATTTCTCTTATTAAAAAACGGTAAGATAATTTCATTTAAATATTCTGCTTGATTTTGGGGAACCCAATTTATGATTAAGCCGCCAAAACTATCTTTCAAATATTCTTTAGCCAGCATAACATAGTCAACAATGTCTGAAGAATATCTTAAAATTAAAATTTCCTTAGCTTTGAGTTTTTCGCATATGTTTTTTGATGAAATCCCAATAAAACTGCCATGTTCAATATTTTTAGCACCTTCAAGCAATACAATATCTTTTCCCTTTTGTATTTTATTATATGATTTCTCAATAAGATTTAAAAAATTTTTTGAAAAATCATCATTTTTTAAACCTTCTCTATAATAATTTTGAGTAAGCACTATTGGCGAAATATTTTCTAATTCATCAACTAGCCCAAGTACCTCTTTTATATAAAGCGCATCTTCATCTGTAATAAAATCATTCACCCTGGTGGGTAATGTTCCCACAGGTTTCATATAGCCTACTTTTAAACCCCTATCCATTAGTATTTTACCTAAGGCCACACAAAGAGAACTTTTCCCAGAATAAGCTTCATTTGAAATTAAATATAAAGGGACCATTATTATTTCTCCTAAACATGAATTTTACTTATCAGATATCCTAATTCTTACATCCCCGGCTATAGACCCTAGCCCTTGGCTTTTAACAAACAAAGGATTTATATCCATTTCCATTATTTCAGGAAAATCAGTAACCAATTGAGAAACTTTTAATAAAATTTCTACAATACTATCAATATCCGATGGTTTTGAGCCTCTTGCACCTTTCAGCAATTTTACAGTTTTAATTTCTTCTATCATTTCTCTTGCATCACTTTCTGTAATTGGGGCGATTCTAAATGAAACATCTTTTAAAATTTCAACATAAATTCCGCCAAGACCAAACATAATCATTGGCCCAAATTGAGGATCTTTGTTGATTCCAATGATAGTTTCTTGTTTATCCACTATCATCTCTTGAACTGAAATTCCCCTTATTCTTGCATTTGGCTTCTTTGATTTTACATTATTTAAAATATTTTTAAAACTTTCTTCTAATTCAGTATCATTTTTTATGCCTACTTTTATGCCTCCAACATCAGTTTTATGCAATATATCAGGTGAATCAATTTTTAGCACAACAGGATAACCTATAGTTTTTATAAAGTTTTTAGCCTCATTAATATCTTTTGCGGTAATAGCACGTGGAATTTTTATACCATAAGCCTCAAGAATATTTCTTGATTCATATTCCCCAAGTTCATATCTTTTTTCCTTTCTTGCTAAATCAAAAATTTTCTTAACTGTTTTTTTATCTACATTAAAAATTTTTAACTTTTCTTCTTTCTTTGTAAGCCATTCAGAATAATTTATCATTACTTTAAGAGTACCAACAGCGCCTTCTGGGATATCATAACAAGGAATTCTATGATGGATTAAATAGTCTACTCCTGGTTTTACTCCTTTTCCACCCATAAAGCAAGCAATGACTGGTAATTTTCGTTTAGAATTTTTGACCACATCAACTATAGCTTGGGAAGTTTCAACAATTTGTGTCATTGCTTGAGGAGTAAGCAAAATGATAATCGCATCTACATTCTCATCTTCAATAATTACTTCCAAGGTTTTTTTATATCTTTCAGCTAAAGCATCTCCTATGACATCTATGGGATTATGAAAATTTGCGGCTGGAGGTAAAAATTCTTTTAATTTTAAAACAGTCTTTTTATCAAGTTTAGCTAAATCAATTTGACTTCCTTCACATGCATCAGTAGCCATAATCCCGGGGCCACCTGCATTTGTGATGATAGCAACATTTTTCCCCTTCGGTAATGGGAGATAAGCAAAAGCAGTAGCGTAGTCAAATAAGTTCCTTATCGTCCTTGCTCTTACAATACCTGATTGTTTTAGAGCACAATCATAAGCTTTTACAGAACCAGCAAGCGTACCAGTATGAGAAGAAACAGCTTTTGCACCTGCATCTGTATTACCTGATTTTATAACAACAATTGGTTTTTTGCGTGTGACTTTAGAAGCCATATCGATAAATTGCCTCCCATCAGTTATTCCCTCAATATAAGCACTTATCACTTTACAACTTGGATCATCCGCCCAAAACTCAAACAAATCTTTTTCTGCGATATCGGATTTATTTCCAAGCGAAACATATTTGGACATTGGTATCTCTTGAGTTGTAGCCCAATCCATAATAGCTGTGATTAAGGCTCCGGATTGTGACATAAAAGCTATCTCTCCATCTGAGGGTTTTCCTAACGCGAACGTTGCATTTAATTTACAGGCATAATTTGCTATACCAACACAATTTGGGCCAAGAATCCTAATTCCATACTTTTTAGCAATCTTTAAAAGTTCATCTTCAAGCTTAGCGCCTTCAGGACCAATTTCTTTAAAACCTGCTGAAATAATAATTGCTGATTTTACGTTCTTTTTACCACATTCTTCTATGACGGGAGCTACATATTTACTTGGTATAACAATAACTGCTAAATCAACATCTTGAGGAACATCAAGAATTGACTTATAACATTTAATGCCATTTATTTCATCTGCCTTGGGGTTTATAGGAAATATTTTACCTTTATAACCAAAATCAATTATATTATCAAGAATAGTTCTGCCAACTTTCCCTTTTTCTCTTGCTGCGCCTATTACCGCTATCGAATCAGGACAAAAAAGTTTCTCAAGACTCATAATAATATCCTCCATTAATTATCAATTTAAATTTTTTTTATATGGAATTCACCTTTACGAAGCTTTTTCTGCTGGTTTTTTCTTTTTATCCTCTGTATTTAAGATCTGAATATTATCATAATAACCACATATAAGACAAACTCTATGAGCTATTTTTTTTGCATGACACCTTGGACACTCAACAATATTTACTGGCTTTAATTTGTCATGAGTTCTTCTCTTGTCTCTCTTTGATTTTGAAGTCTTACCTTTTGGAACAGCCAATTAAACTAACCTCCTAAAAAAAATTAAAAATTAAAGTTTACTTAAAAAAACATTCTCAAGTACCAAACGAGTTAATATACCACAAATTTGATATTATGCAAAAAGTTAAACATTTTGCAATCATTTATTACTTTTTACTGTTCTTTGCTTTCAGTGGGCATTGGTGTTTTAAATTGTTCCCTTCCCTTTTCAATGGCTGCTAATATTTTATGAAGAGCAGCTTCTAGGCTTGCAAGTTTTTCATCTGCATAATCCTCAGCTTCAAGTCTTATTGTTCTTGACTTAGCTTCAGCTATTCCAACCATCTCCTCAGCCTTTTTTGTTGCAGTTTTTAAAATTTCCGTTTCACTTATAAGAACATCAGCTTTTTCTCTTGCCTCTCGCACTATCCTTTCTGCTTGTCTTTTTGATTCTTCCAACATACCTTCCCTTTCCTTGACAATCCACCTTGCTTGCCTAAATTCTTCAGGTAAAACACCTCTGAGCTCATCCAGCAACTCATAAATTTCATTTTCGCTTACCACAATATTTGAAGTGAAAGGAACTCTTTTACTCTTATCAAGTAGTTCTTCTATCTTATCAATTATTTCTAATGCATCCATCATATCTCCAAAGCAAATTTTTATTTTATATTGTTTTTTATGAAAATTGTTTTAATCTAAAACTTTCAACGATATCATCTTCTATCTCCTCAGGAACCAGTCCTTTAATGCAACCATTTAAACTAGCGACTTCTTTAACCGCACTTGAGCTTAAATAAGCGTATTTAGGATTCGAAACAATGAAAAATGTTTCGATATCTGGGGCTAATTTTTTATTCATTTGTGCCATTTGAAACTCATATTCAAAATCTGTAATAGCTCTAAGCCCCTTGATGATAATCTGGGCATTTTTCTCTCTAGCAACATTAACAAGTAAACCATCGCTAAAAGTAACCTCAACATTGCTTAATTTAATCAAAGATTTTTTGGTAAATTCCAATCTTCTATCCAAAGAATAAAGTGGCTCTTTCCTGGGGTTATTTGAAACAAGAACAATCACAAAATCAAAAATTTTTGAGCATCTTTTTATTATATCCTTATGCCCTTCAGTTATGGGATCGTAAGTCCCTGGGCATAAAGCAATTCTATTCATATTAAGCCTTCTTGTTTTTTGGCCAAATAAATTACTTTTTTTTCACCAAAAGAAGATGTTTTTATAACTGTAAAACTTCCTATTTCACATTCAAAATCTCTTTTAAAAAAGAATTCATAAATTATAACACTATTTTCATTTATTATCTTACTATTATACAAAATATCAAAAATCTTTTTCATATACAAAGATTCAATTTTAAAAGGAGGATCAAGAAAAATAATATCCCAAATAAAATCATCAAATTCACTTATAAATTTCGCAGCGTCACTTTTTATAATTTTGTATTTCGCTATAATGTCAGAAAATTTATTAAAAAATAAAAGATTTTTTTTTATAAGATTTATTGAAGAATTTGACTTGTCAACAAAATATACTTTTTCTGCCTCTCTGCTTAATGCTTCAATTCCTAATGAACCACTCCCAGCAAACAAATCAAGTACATTTGCGCCTATTATCTGGTCTCCTAAAACATTAAATATACTCTCCTTAACTCTGTCCAATGTAGGTCTTATATTTAAATCAAGAGGACCCTTTAGTTTTTTCCCTTTAAATTGGCCAGATATTACTCTTATAAAGCATCACCTTGTAACTATTGTTAACATATTTATTATATTAACATATTTTACCAGCAATTTTATAAGCATAATTATAAAATTTATAACTCATTGTGTTTTTAGTAAGCTATTCTATCGAAAATATATAATGATAAAAAGGCTGACCCCCATCATAAAATTCGACTTCCAAATTAGGGAACTTTTTTGCAATTTCTTTTCTTAAAATATCATTTTGATCATCTGCTACATCTTTGCCTTTATAAAAAGAAATCAAGAAATTGTTTTCATCTACCATGCTCTCTATTAGTTCAATTACTGCACTAGTCAAATCTTCCGATACCACTTTAACCCTGCCATCAAAAAGTCCTATAAAATCACCCTTCTTTATTTTCCCTATAAAAAGATTTGCATCTCTAACTGCAACAGTTATTTCACCAGTCTTTATTCTATGATAAGCTTCTTCCATGTCTCTTAAGTTCTCTTCCAAAGTTAAATCTCTATTAAAATTCAAAATTGCATTTATTCCTTGAGGTATAGTTTCAGTAGGTATTATAGTCACATCTTTCTTAGAAATTTTTGCTGCTTGTCTTGCTGTCAAAATTATATTTTTATTATTCGGAAGAATAATAATCTTATCAACGTCAAGCTTTTTAATAGCTTTAACTAACTCATAAGTAGATGGGTTCATAGTCTGTCCACCCTTTATTACAACATCAACGCCCAAACTTTTAAATATTAAATCAAGACCATCACCATTAGAAACCGTAATCAATCCATAAGTCGTTTGCTTGCTTGGTGATGAAATTTCTGAAGTTGCTTTCATTTTTTCATTGTATTGATCAACCATATTATTTATCTGAATCTCATGAAGAGTACCCTCTTTAATTGCTCGAGCTATCACTTTATGTGGGTAGTTAGAATGCACATGTACCTTGATGAGGCTATCATCACCAACTACCATTGTACTATCTCCAAGATTTTCAATATCTTCACGCAATTTCATTAAATTCATCTTTTCGCCAGTTAAAACAAATTCTGTACAATATATATTTTTTATATCAGTAGCAGAAGGAGGTATATTTAGATCTCCTAATTCTTTTTCTGTTGGATCATCATCAATTTTTGCTTCAAGATAATCTAGATTTTGGTTTAAATTTAAAGAACCCTCTTGGCTATATGATTTTACACCAACTAATTCCTTTGCTTTCAAGCTTCTATTTATCCTGTTAACTTCTTCCACAGCTTTCTTAAACCCTTTCAGAATTTCAAGTAATCCCATGGCACCGGCATCCACAACATTGGCTTCTTTTAAAACTGGTAAAAGAAAGGTAGTTCGTGCTAATGATTTTTCAGCTTCACAAATAAGATTGTCAATTATTTTGGAAAGCGGCACATCTTCTGCATTATTTTCATTAAAATTTTTAATATAAAAATATAAGTCTTTAATCATTGTTAACATAGTCCCCTCAGTAGGATTCTGGACAGAGCTATATGCAAGGTTTTTAGCAGAATTTAAAGCTTCCTCTAAAACTTTAAGGTCAAATGTGCCTTTTTCAGTTAAGGCATCAAAAAACCCTTTTAGCATTTGAGATAATATAACACCAGAGTTTCCCCTAGCTCCCATTAGTCCACCGAATGAGATTGCTTCTACCAAACTTTTGAAATCATTTTGATTCAGATCAGATATCTCTTTATTTATGGACTGAAGAGTCAAAAGCATATTTGTCCCGGTATCGCCATCTGGTACCGGAAAAACATTTAAATTATTAATTTTATCTTCATTGCTTTTAAAGTGATCGATAATCATCGAAGTCACTTGTTTTACATCTGAGATGTCAAGATTAATTACCATTTATACTAAACCTTTCTAAATCATTAATTTGCTAATTTATAAATTATTAATTGCATAAAACTGATACTAAAATTACATTAATAATTATACTTTTTTATTGTACTTAAACTCTTTAAAGATAATTTTCATTTAAATTAAACTTTTTAAAATACTCGTTAAATTATCAGCAAAAATTTTAAAACCAATTTTATTTAAATGAAAGCCATCTTCATGTAAATACTCATCTATTTTCTTATAATTCCTTAATATATTCCATAAATCAAAAAACACAACATCATTTTTTAGGGCAATCTCATTTACTTTATCATCATAATTTTTATAAATATCGTTTTGAAAATCAATTAATTCCTTAGAGTCTAGCCAACATCTACCAATTTTTATCCTTTTAATTTTATAAATTCCTGTAAAAATTGCTAAGATTTCATTTTCAACCAATATTTTTTGAAGCTTTAAAAAATATGCTTCAAAAAGCTTTATATCAAGATTAACACTCTTATTAAGAAAAAAACTATTTTTTGCTACAAAATAATTAGACTTATTTTTTTTAATTTGGTTTTTATTAATATTAGATATCCGCCCATCATTTAAGCCATAATTGATAATTACAATTTTAGGTTTAATCTTTAAAATATTTTCCTTGAAATATTCATACCCATCCTTTACTGTGTAGCCTCCTATACCAAAATTTAAAACTTTTATATTCTTATTTCTATTTAATAAATTTCTTTCAAGTAAAAAAGGATAAGAAAACTCATATTTATAATTCCATCCAAAGGTATTTGAGTCTCCAAGACAAATAATAATATTATTTTTTTCTCTGCTTAATTTATTATTTAAATTATTATTTAAACTACTATTATTTGAAAATAATGAATTATTTGCTTTTACTATATTTCTTTTAAATTTTTTTAAAAAATCTATTGTCTCAAATCTTAGGCCTGGGTAATTAAAATAAACATTAAATTTAGAAAAAATTTTAGCTATTATTCTTTTTATATTAGAAGTCAGCATTAGAATTTTTTCTTGGAAGTTTGATTATAATAATAAAGAAATTATAATTCTATTTTTGCACCTAATAGTGCTATGAATTTGGAAAGCCATGCCGGATGAGCAGGCCAGGCAGGAGCTGTAACAAGATTACCATCTATATGAGCTTGATCAGAAGCTAATTCAATATATGTCCCGCCAGCATTGGTTACATCAGGTCCAACAGCAGGATACGCGGAGCATTCTTTACCCTTTAGTACTCCAGCAGCTGCTAAAATCTGAGGCCCATGACAAATTGCTGCTATTGGCTTGTTTGTGTTAGTAAAATTACGAACAATCTCTAAAACTTTCTTATCCAAGCGTACATATTCCGGAGCCCTTCCTCCTGGAAGAATTAATGCGTCATACTGAGCAATTTTGACTTCATCCAAAGCCGCAAAATTTGCATTAAGAATAAAATTATGCCCTGGTTTTTCACTATATGTCTGATCGCCCTCAAAATCATGAATAGCAGTCCTAACTTTTTCGCCTGCTTTCTTCCCTGGACAAACAGCATCAACTTCATAGCCTAACATTTGAAGAGCTTGGAATGGGACCATGACTTCATAGTCCTCAGCATAATCGCCAACGATCATTAAAATTCTCTTTGAAACCATAAGATTTTCTCCTTATTTTTTATTTTATATAATTATTTAGATAGACTTTAATTCTATCAAGTTAACCATGAGCATAATAATAACACTATTAACTATAGAATTTAACTTTAAATCTTTAAAAAGTATTAAATTAAAATAAATTACCTATACTTAATGAGTTTAAACTAGTTATCAGTAATCTCCCAATCAAAAGACCACGTTAAGAATTCAATATAAATAAGCATCTAAAATTCCGTAACAAAAATAAATTATTTGGCTATGATGAGTTACTTTAAGAAAACACTCAAAGCTTTTCCTAAAGCTGAGGGAAAGCTTGCTTAAAGTTTTAAGGCTTTAGCTCTCCTCTTAAAAGAGGAACCATGCTCGCTTCGCCTTCAAATGGTTTTCTTAAAGTAACTGTACCCTAGCTCTTAAAGTTTTGTTTTTATTACTATCACGAAATTTTAGGTGCTTTCAATATATAAATTCCACTTGTAAATTTTTAAATTAAATGATAGTATCCTTTTTTGTTCTAAAATCAAACTTAACTATGATTAATCATAATAGATTAAGATTTATAATTAGAGGAGTTTTAAATGTCTAATAGATGTGAAATATGCAATAAAGAAACTGGTTTTGGGTGCAATGTAAGCCATTCTCATAGAAAAACAAACAGAACTTTTAAACCAAATATTCAAAAAATAAAAGCAGAAGTAAATGGCTCAGTAAAAAGAATTAAAGTATGTACAAAATGCATTAAGTCTAACAAAGTTAAAAAAGTAATTTGAACTTAGTTGGTGCGCATTAATTAATCAAATAAATTTATCTCTTTAATGATAGAGTTCTTTTCAATATTAATAATTTGAGCTTCATTCTCATTAAAATTAATTATTCCAACACTTGGGGGATTGCCACCTTTTGGAAGAGAAGGACTACCTGGGTTCATAAATAAAACATTTTCTACTTTTTCTAACCTGTAAATATGTGTATGACCACTTAAAACAAAATTAAATTTAAATTTTCTTCTTAAATCCAATAATTCTTTATCTAACACTTTATCTCCATGATGAATATAAACAATATTATTCTCATAAAAATAAATTCTAACTGGGTCAAGAATATTAAAATCAACAGCAAGCTGGTCTACTTCGCTATCACAATTACCCTTGGAAAATATTAGTGGTTTTTTAATGTTATTTATGACTTTTGACAACTCTAGCGGGTTATATGATTCTTTTATTTTATTAAATAGGCCATGATAAAAAAGGTCGCCACAATGGATAATTAAGTCGGTATCTTTTAAAACTTCTAATGCTAATTTAGTCCCATAAAGGTCTCCATGAGTATCACTTAAAACACCAATTTTCAATTAAGATGCTCCTTCTTATTTTGACAAATTTATTAATTTATCAGTAAAAAGTTAATTATTCTTTAACAATGCTAACAAACAACACTAATAAATGCTAACAAATATGCTTCTGTTATCAAATAATTTGGTAAAATAATTATTGCAATTTTTTAAAATTTTTAAAGAATTATTTTTTAAATTATTGAAATAAATCTCCTACCTTAACTTTATAACCATTTAAAAAATCAACAAATGAAATAGTTTTTTTACCTTCAATTCTTAATTCTTGAATTTTAATAGTTTCATTTTCCCCACATTTTACTATTAACCCTAATTCTTTATCAGCTTTTAAAACTTCACCTGGGCTACTGTTCTTAATTCTTGATGCAATATCAGGCTCATAATTTATAGAATAATCATACTTTAACGCACTTAATATTTTAATTCTCAGGCCCCTAAACATTGCATAAGCACCAGGTTCACTTGAAAAAGCCCTAATTTTATTTACTATTTCATCTGCACTTGACGTCCATGTAATTTTTAAATCTTCTTTCTTAAACAAATTTGTATATGTTGGAATCCCTTCTTGTGGATAAGGTTCTATTAAACCTAATTCAATAAGATCTATTACCCCTCCTAATAATGGAGCGCCTATTTTTATCATTTTTTCTTCTAGCATATCCTTATTATCATACTTGCTTATTTTAAATTTGGCCTGTGCATAAACATCGCCGCTATCTAAAAACTCATTAATCTTCATTATGCTAACACCCGTTTCAGAGTCACCATTAAGCAAAACAGAATTTATTGGAGATGGTCCACGATATTTTGGCAGAAGAGATGGGTGTAAGTTAATGCACAAGTCATTCGATAACTCAATTAAACTTTTTGGAATAATATGCCCAAAACTTACTATAACAAAAATATCAAAATTTATAGCTGATATTTTTTTATATATCTCATCATTTATCTTTTCTATTTCAAAAACTTGAATACCAAACTCACTTGCAGCTACCTTGACTGGGTTGGGTCTCAATTTCTTGCCCCTACCAGTAACCCTATCAATATTTGTTACTACAGCTTCTATTTTATGATTTGTATTATAAAAAAATTTAAGAAAAGGAACCGAGAAAGCAGATGAGCCAAAAAAGATAATTCTCAAAGTTTTACCTCTTTTATTTAATTGATTTAACTTTCTTTTAAATTAAGTTCAGAGATTTTAAGCATCAACTCCCTTTTTGTACCACTATCCAGATAATCTATAAAAAGTTTTCCTTGAAGATGATCTACTTCATGTAAAAAAATTCTTGCAAGCATTCCTTCTGCAGTAAACAAAACTTCTTCCCCTTCTGGAGTTAAAGCTTTAACTCTAATTTTCTTGGGTCTTTTTACATTACAGCCGATAGAATATAAACTTAAACAACCTTCTTCTGCCTCTTCTTCTTGCCGGTCTAAAATTTCTATTTCAGGATTAATAAAAACTTCATTCTTTGTCAGGTTTAAAACAATAATTCTTTTTAAAACACCAATTTGAGGAGCAGCAAGACCAACTGCATTGGAATCTTTAACATTTATTGTATCAATCATGTCTTGTATTATACCTAAAATCTCTTCATCTATTTTCTCCACTTTTTCACTTATTTTTCTCAGCACTGGATCCCCTAATTTTCTTATTCTCCGAACTGCCATAAAATAAAAAAACACCTTCCTCATAAAAATTTACAAAATAATATATATATAATTCTACAATATCCAATAAGGATCGACATCTATAATTAGTCTTAGATCTTTTTCTATTTTAAACTCACCTAATAATTTAGTAAACCTGCTTATAAATTCATTCAATTTAAAAACCTTTACCAAAATATGCCACCTATAATTTCTGTTAATTTTTGGAAACGGAGCTGGCGATGGACCAAGTAAACAAAAAATATCATCTTTTCCCTTTACGTTTTTTATTGTATTAATTAGTTCATATAGTTCTTTTGATGCACTTTTAGCTATCTCATACTTTTCACTAGTTAATATTATATTTATTAATCTTGAAAAAGGGGGATACTTTAAGCTTTGCCTCAAATAAATCTCCTCTTTATAGAAAGTATCAAAATTATTATTTAAAAGATTTTTAATTATTAAATTATCAGGATTAAAAGTTTGAATAATAACTTTTCCATCCTTAATACCTCTACCTGTTCTCCCAGATACTTGAGTTAAAAGCTGATATACTCTCTCATTAATATGGTAATCTGGCAGCGAGTACATACTATCTATGTTAATAACCCCTACAAGTGTAACGTCTTTTATATCTAAGCCTTTAGTGACCATCTGAGTACCGATAAGTATCGACGGTTTATTTTCTATAAATTCTTTTAGTATTTTTTCATGAGATTTTTTTCTGCCCGTAACATCAGAATCCATTCTTACAATCTTAACATCATCAAATCTTTGCTTTAACTTTGCTTCAACCTTTTGTATTCCAGTACCATACATTTTTATTTTTTTACTGCCACATGACAAACAAACACCGTTGTATGTTATCTCTTTATTGCAATGATGACATTTTAACGTTTTATTTGATAAATGATAGGTATATGGCAAATTGCAGTTTTCACATTTTGGAATAAATCCACAATTTCCACAAACTATGTAATTACTATACCCTCTTCTATTGATAAATATTATTGCTTTTTCTTTATTTTTGATTGTCTCTAAAATTGCTGTATATAGTTTATTGGTAATTATCTCATCTTCTATAAGATTATCTATTTTTTTTAAGTCAACTATCTCGTAAAATATTTTGTTATCTTTGAAAATTTTTTGTGGTAATTTTAAAATCTCACAATTTTTGTCACACTCAAATTTATATTTTAATTCTACTGCAGGTGTTGCGCTGCCTAAAACTACTGGTATTTTTAAAAGTTCGCCTAATTTTAAAGAAGATTCAATTGCACTATATCGTAACCCAAAATTTTCTTTATAGGAAACGTCATGTGCTTCATCAATAATAATTAAGCCTAAATTAGAAATTGGAGTGAACAAAGCTGAGCGGGTTCCGATAATAACTTTTGCCTTGCCTTGTTGAATTTCTTTATATTTTTCATACCTTTCATTATCACTCATTGCCGAATGATAAACAGTACAGTCTTCTTTAAATCTTCTAACAAATCTAGAGTATAATTGTGGTATTAAGGATATCTCAGGAGTAAGAATTAATGCTCTTTGATTTTTATCAAGTGCTTCTTTAACACATCTTATATAAACTTCTGTTTTGCCGCTACCCGCAACACCTTCAATTAAAAAATTCTTGTTTATTTTTTTGCCTATGTAATAACATATTTCTTTAACACTTTTTTCCTGATCTTTGTTTAAAATTATCTCATCATTATTTACATCATCTAACAACGAGCCGTAGCTATTATAAGCAAAATCTCTTTTTAATATAAAATTTTCTTTTATTAGGTATCCATGTTTTACAAGCTCATTTAATGTTTTAATAGTTGTTTTATTTTCTCTTAATAAAGAATTTTTATCAGCTTTATTATTATTTAGTTTAAGATAATCTACTATCCTTTTTTGCGCAGGATGTTTTTTTAAATAATCATCATCTTCCTGAAAATAAAATTCTCTCTTTAATTTATAATAAGTGATATAAATAGGTTTAAAAATTGGCTCACTAAGCACATAGGTTTCTTTAATTATCCCATTTTTCTTAAGTAAACTTATAACTCTTTTTGCTTGAGAACTAGAATAACTGTACTTTGAATTTAGTAATTTTAAGAATTTTTTCTCTTCATATTTCTTTTGTAAGTCTATTTGTGCTAAAAAATTATATTTTTTTAAAATTTTGCTAATATAATTTTTATCATACTCCTTGCTATTTAAAGTTTCTGTTATGTGATATTTCTCATTTAATTTAGTACAATCAAATTCAAATTGCTTAATGATTTTATAATTAAATTTAGGCGGAAAAAACAATTTCAATGCACTTCCTATAGAAGATACGTAGTAATATGCAAGCCAATGAGCAAATTTTAATCTAGTTTGGTCTAACACAAAATCGCTTTCAATTATCTGGATTATCTCTCTTAATTTTTTTAAAGAATCTGCGGTAGCTTCAAGGCTAGATTTATTTTTTACTTTACAAACAATGCCTATTTCCAAACGATTTTTAAACGGTACTAAAACTAATTGACCTACATGTAATTTTCCTTTAAGAGATTGGGGTATTAAATAATCAAATGACGGGTTTATTTCAGAAGTTTTTAAGTTGTTTAAATAAACTTCAGCAAAATTACCCGTCATTTCAATACTTATTATTTTTAAAATTTATTAAAGTTTTAAAGTCCCAAAAAATTCTTTATATCATCTACTCTATCAAGTCTTTCCCAGGTAAAATCCCTATCATTTCTTCCAAAATGACCATAAGTTGAAGTCTTCCTGTAAATAGGTCTTAACAAATCAAGATTTTTTATAATTGCAGCTGGTCTTAAATCAAAAAGCTCTTGAACACACTTTTCAATCTTATTCCTGTCAACTTTTTCTGTATTAAATGTTTCCACCATTAAAGAAACTGGATGAGCAACACCAATTGCATAAGCAACCTGTACTTCTATTTTATCAGCTGCACCAGCTGCTACAAGGTTTTTTGCCACATGCCTTACAGCATAAGTAGCAGACCTATCAACTTTTGATGGATCTTTGCCTGAAAAAGAACCTCCACCATGTCTTGCCATACCTCCATATGTATCAACAATTATTTTCCTTCCAGTTAAACCTGAGTCACCCATAGGCCCGCCGACTGTAAAAGCGCCAGTTGGATTTACAAAAATTTTATAATCATCGTTCAGATATTTCTCTGGAATAATAGGCTTTATTACAAACTCTTTCATATCTGGGGTAATTTGACTTTCAATATCTATCCCAGGTTTGTGTTGGGTTGAAACAACTATCGTGTCAATTTTCACTGGCTTCCAATCTTCATATTTTATTGTAACCTGAGTTTTGCCATCTGGTCTAAGGTAGGGAATCATTCCTGACTTCCTAACCTCAGCGAGTCTATGAGCTAATTTGTGGGCTAATTGAATTGAAAGAGGCATATATTCAGGAGTTTCATTACATGCAAACCCAAACATCATGCCTTGATCGCCTGCACCTTGAATATTAAATTCATCATCATACCCATTACCTAATTTTGCCTCAATTGCCTTTGATACTCCTAGATCAATATCAGGCGATTGATTACCAATACTAACAACAACCCCACAAGTATCCGCATCAAAACCATATTTTGCTCTTGTATAACCAATATCTCTAATGACTGATCTCACTATATCTGGTATTTCCACATATGTAGTAGTAGTCATTTCTCCAGCAATAACAACCAATCCTGTTTTTACTAAAGTCTCAACTGCGACTCTTGCTTTTTTATCTTCACTTATAATATTGTCAAGTATTGCATCGGATATTTGGTCACACATTTTGTCAGGATGTCCTTCAGTTACTGACTCAGAGGTAAAAAGAAAATCCCCGTTTTTAGACATTATTTCCTCCATGAAAATTAAACAATTTCATCTTAATTAGTAAAATATTTTTCCTATCTTAATAAAAACTTATTAACGATTTCATTTATAATCTCTCTTGCGATAATTCTTTTCCTGTTTTTAGCAATTTTTTTAATATTATTTTCCCTGTCAATTATAGTTACCTCGTTAAATTCGCTATCAAATCCTATGTCACTTCTTGAAATATCATTTAAAACAATCATATCTATATTTTTACTTAATAGTTTTTGCTTCGCATAATCTATATTTTCTGAACTTTCGGCCGCAAAGCCAACAATAATCTGATTTTCCTTTTTTTTACTAGATATAATCTCAAGTATATTTTCATTCTCTTTAAATTTTATTTTTTCTAAAAGCTTTTCTTCCTTCTTGAGCTTGTAGTCATACTTTTCCAAGGGAATTATATCTGAAACCGCTGCTGTCATTATAAATAAGTCAATTTCATTAAAAAACTCTAAAATTTTTTCCTTCATTTCCGGAGTATTATTTACATAATAAGTTTCCACCCCAAATAATTTTGGAGCATTTTTTGTAGTGCTTATTAAAATTACTCTTTTTGCTCCTCTGAATTTTGCTTCTGCGGCAAGAGCATATCCCATTTTACCACTTGAATAGTTAGAGATATATCTAACAGAATCTATAAATTCCCTTGTCCCTCCTGCTGTTACGAGAATTACTTTTTCTTTTAAATCATTGCTAAAAAAAAT